>Ga0136643_10006775_pt1 | contig 16451 bp, 7 predicted proteins | sample TergutLab28metaG_FD_96883 | JGI IMG/M metagenome (GOLD analysis project Ga0136643, IMG submission 96883) | Labiotermes labralis P1 segment gut microbial communities from Petit-Saut dam, French Guiana - Lab288 P1 (version 3) (version 3) | ecosystem: Host-associated > Arthropoda: Insects >... | reverse complement strand
CACTATACCAGAGGCTGACTGTACAGGAAAAATGATCTCCTGATGATGAGCTTCCCGAAAGCTCGAAACATGTAGAGAATGAATGACGACTACCCATGAAAATAAAGGATAGTCCACAATTGTAATCGTGTTGGTTATTTTTTAAACAATTACAATGATGGACGGAACAATGAATGTAAAAAAAAAGATTAAGTACTACTATGTTGTGTATTGTGACGATGGAAGAATGATATAATAAAAATAAAACTAATAATAATAATAACAATGAGTTATGTATTAGAGTTTTGGATTCCCATTACGTGTAACTCCTACATGAGAAAGAGCCAATAAAATGACAATCAACAGCATTGAAATGTAGCTAACGAAGAGGAAAAATAAGTAAAAAAAAATTCTTGCAAAGGCAATAATAGGGCATTGAGGAGAGTATTTGGACCTAAGAAGGACGATGTAACAGGGGAGTGGAGAAAACAAAACGTTGAGTTGTTTAATGATATGTACTCATCACCTAATACTTTTCGGGTGATCCAATCGAGAAAAATTAGATTGGCGGGGCATGTAGCGCGTATGGGGGAGAGGAGAGGCGTATACTGGGTTTTCGTGGGGAAACCTGAAAAAAAGAGACCACTTGGAAGACCCAGGTGTAAATGGGAGGATAATATTGAGATGGATCTTCAGGAAGTGGGATGTGGGGCATGGACTAGGTCGATGTGGCTTAGAATAGGAACAGGTGGCAGGCACTTGTAAATGCGGTGAAATTTTTAACTAGCTGAAATTCGATTAGCTTCTCAAGAAGATCTCTGCTCCATGGATTAAGTAAGTAAGTAAGTAAGTAATTAAATAACTAAGTGATTAATAATAACAGCAAGGGGACGACTTTTACGCTGAAAATTTTGGCAGCGTGTTCATCCGATATTTGGGCATCGACCAAAATACAAGATATTACACCGCAGGAAATATGACACATGCTGTATCAGGGATTTAAAGATATTATATAAGCTTAGCTACTGAAATTTTGATTAAATAACCTATAAGTAAATAAATAGAACGCGGCAAGTTTCAGTTACTGTGCATTGCTACTTTACTCTTAGTTCACTTGCTCACAAACTTTTCCTTGTCTCCGGTGATCTCAAAGTGGCCCAGCGAACCGTAAGCAGGAACTCCGAACGATGGCACCCGAGTGGAGGCGCAGACTGGGTTCCTTCCTGTACCTACCCACTTATAGGGATCTTTACTTCCTTTTTATGGAAATCATTTTCCTACTTTTATTTTGGCTTTACAGCCCCCAACTTCAGCTTTTACTACTCTTTTATTATCTTTTTAAATATATTTCCCACCCATTTTATCCTCTAAATTTCATAGTGCTTAAGATCTCAGAAATAAAGGGCTATAAATCAAACACTGTTAGAACGAGGCTTTATCGGTCGTGCGGACGCTTTTGTCCTGAGTTAGAATAACTCACAAGATACCCGTATGTTCCAGTTCGAAGGCGTATGGATAGAATTCTTCTAAAACCGCTGTAAGAAGAACTCTCGCCTACTAGACTTACTTTCTGTCGCCTCACAAAAGTCAGTAATTTTCTTAAAACCATCACAAGAGTAAGTCTAACAAAGACAACACGTTTCTCCCAAACGCTGATACCAATTAACCCAAATACACGTGGTCAAAATTCTGAATGTCACATTATTAATCTTTAACGCCATAAAATTTCCAGTTTACTTCTGCATTTTTATTCCCCATTCTGAAGCAGTTTTAAAGATCACTGGCTATTATTTTTGCATTCTTAGCCCCATCGTAAAAGCTCATATTCTGTATTCCGTAAGATAGCTCTTTCCACCATTCAGATGTCTTTTGCTAACCTCAAGGTAAAATTAACAGATGCCTCCGAAACGTTGGTCCGTCGGACATAATACATCCCAAAAGACCTTACATGAAATCCTGCAGGATCATTCGAATATATAAACAGTGCAGTCTCGATTCTTTGATTCCCGATTGTTCGAGGTACGTTTTCGTCACAGCTGATATCTTGAAGAATTTTTTGGCTCTTAAAGGATAGGGAAGATTTTGATTTCTTAACAGTGTGACTTAATATTGTAGATTCTGTTATTATGTTACTGCTGTATTATTGTGCATATATATATATTCAAATACAGTGGTTTGTGCATATTAAGTGTTAATACAATGCGTGTGAGATTCTACGTACACAATCACTTGCTATAAGTTGTCGTAATTTTTTAAGTCTTAGCTTTACGTTGATTCGATGCAACTTCGTTCACGTTCACCTGGAACTATTCAGATTAGGCTGTGTTTGCAGTTTGCCACTATTCAGATTACGCTGTGTTTGCAGTTTGCCACTATTCAGATTACGCTGTGTTTGCTGTTTGCCACTATTCAGATTACGCTGTGTTTGCAGTTTGCCACTATTTTAGGCGTGTTCGCAAAATTGCGAAAAGCGACTATTATGTTCGTTGTGTCTGTGCTGTAAGCCTATCTGTCAGTCCTTCTGTTCACATGGAACACCTCGACTTCCACTGGTCGGATTTTCATGAAATTTTTTGATAATTTTTTTGTAAAATTGTGGAGAAATTTCAAGTTTCATTAAAATCGGATAAGAATAACTTGTACTTTACGCGAAGACCACTAGATATTTTTTTCATATCTCGCTCATTTCTTCTTAGATTGATGAGTGTTTCAGACAGTCGTGATAGGGGAAATTAAAACACGTATTTTGTGTTCAAAATTTTTCCTTCGAAAATCGTTCCTTTTGTGAGGAAATGTGGAAAAATATTCCGAGTACAGCAAGTCACAGATGACAATATGGCGTATACGAAATGCGTGCTGGATAACTACGGCTACACACAAACTCAGAATATGTAATTTTTCATTGTTTATCCGCTGCAACCAGAGTTGCAAGAACGCGTCTCAGTGTTACGTTATACGTACATTGCCTGTCTTGTTGAAACCGATGTATCAGATTTAACATCCGCAGTATTTCACTTTAATAAGATACAGTTTGGGGGACGGTGAATTCTGATTCGACTACCAGCAGAGGCAGGGATTTTTCTTTACTCCGCCTACTTTAGGAAAATCTTAGTCTCTTATACAGTGTGTATTTGAAGCTCTTTCTCCTTTGGTAAAACACGCGAAACATGGGGTTCATCACCACTATCTAGCCCCATTTGTTAAGGAAATCTGGCATATAACTCCACTTTCCGAAACCTCGTCAAGTTACAGGAACAAGTTACTTACCGTCACAAACGGCAGTAGGACCATTACAGGTAACCCACTCTTTCGTGTTTGTCTGCGACATTGACTCACGTTTGGTCTGAAGGCCCTTATTGTTGCATGAAGAGACCCTGCAGTGGTCTGGATCAAAACAGTGTGTAATTTTCCTACACCAGCAATACAAATAGAAGGTAATGGTGCGGTGTATCAGACAACACACAATATAAGACAGAATCGATATCGTCTCGTCCCAGCACCTCGCCACTACTTGCACAGGAATTTGTCGTCTTGCTTGGCAGGACAGGCGTGGTTAGACAAAAGCGAGTAGGGGTATGTGGCTATAAGAGGGATGAAGTGTGAGAGAAAACTAAACAGAGTGTGGGTTCATAACTTGTACCCCACAAATCACAAGGAAATTATCGGCAGTCACAAAAATCTTAATAAGTTGAAACTGATGTTGCTGTCCTTACCCTTGCATGTTGGGATCAAAAAGGGTGTCACACTTAAAAATATTGTCCCCACCGTCCACCACTAGCAGTTATTCAATAAAGACGAATGATAAGGTTTGTGGTTTTGTTTCGCAAGGCAGAATTTGGTAGTTCCTGCACCTACCATGCTATACGGGCTGTATAAATGGCTGACGAGATTTTCGTAATTGAAAGCTGTTTGTTTTGCGTGAGATGAGTTAACTGTTACAGTGGATACACTGAGAAGAAATTGGCACTCTAAACAATCGTTCTTCTGGCCTGGATTGGGACCTTCACCTTTGCAAACACATTTGGGTTTTAGAGGGGCTGATGTTTGCACTGTACGAAGTTGTCGCTTGTAGTCCATTTGCATTACTGTTGAGAATGTTGAAAGTCGGTTCATTTGAGCACAAAGGTACATGAGAATATCCACAGGACTACGCGCTTCCGTCACGCCATTGAGAAATCCGTTAATTTATAATTGCTTGCTCTGTGGCATATCGTATTCTGTTTTGGTCTCTTTGCTGGAGGACACTTTGCATCTATCATTTCCTTAACATATTTCAAATTCATTTTGACGTGCCTTTGCTGCTTGCCTTCCTCAGGCTTTTACCTGTCCCCTTTTGTACACATGATGTCATTACTATAGAAATGATAAGCTTGTCTGCTTAACTCTCTGTGAAGTTTCAATGGGTGTTACATAAAATTTTAGGTTTATACGGCCATATAATGTAATGGGTTAAAAGGTAAGGTTCGCTCTATAACATGTCATAAAGGCACAGAAAAGGAGTGGAGTAACAGTTGTATTATTTCATTAACCTAGGCTCTAGATGGAGGTGGGTGTTTAAAGGCACGTTCCGGCCGTTTTAGGCCGGGAAGGACCCTTTACGCATCGTACAGGAGTTTGCGTGGGCCCCAAGACCTGTCTGGATGGGTGCGGAATATCTCACCTCCACGGGCTTTCGAACCCCGAACGCCGGTCCCGTAGTCAGTTGCTAAACCAGGTACGCTGCCCCGGCCCAATATAGCCGTACACATATAGGTAAAGTGGTCTTTGTACTCACGTAAACACCACTGCCTAAAAGACGCATGTGGGAGTGAATGTACATTAACACGTGTTCTTAACCTCGGAATTACATTTAAGTGAATGTTTAGCATCAAGCTTCGACAGATTTACTTGTATGGAAATGACCCCCCACTGGTGGCTCCAAGGGCCGGTCGAGAGAAAAGAGAAATCTCTTGCACCTGCAGTGGTTCGTACTCTAATGACTCGACAGTGTTTTCCGAGCCTATTCATTATGCCGACTGAGCTGTGACATTGAAAATTCACATGACAGATAGTGTTTTATGTCAATACTTTGTCAATGCTAAGGTTATATAAGAGTAGAAATGGTCGATAAGATGGCTCTTTTTTGATATGTAAAATTTTAAATTTTACCCTTTAACATGCCATGAAGGCACAGAGGGGGAGTAGAGGTATAGCTTTAATCTTTCTTTAACCTCCGCGTAAGTTGGGGTTTGTGGTCAACACCATGCCTTTGCCACTACACCCCCGGTAATGACCCGGTGCCAATTGTAGTTTTGTGGTGTACCACCAAAGTAATCGTGTAGAAATTTACCCGTTGCCCTTCGAGATGTCGTTTTCGGGGTTGTATACTGAAGATGGACGCAGCACATCCCTTCGAAACGTAAGCATATTTCTACCAGAATATGTTTCGACATAATATTCAGTGCAAACAATGAAATCTGCGAACCTAACTACAGGAGGGCTGGAACCAGATGATACCCTGCACAAGAACGACAGGAGTGGCGCTGTAAAAATGCGGCTGTAATAAGATGCAGTACTTATATTGCAGTCTAAGGGTCTTTGACATCCTGTGTACCGAGCAATTAGTTACAGCTCTAAAACTTCTGACAGATGGCCGGGCTTAATCTCAGTAGGACACAAACTGTTCAGTTAAAATCTTCAGGTTTCTCTTCAGTGAGTACAAAAAAAATCCCAATTAGTGCCCAGCTAGGGCTATAATCGTTTCCTATCACGTGGTTTCTAGTCCTAACATTCGGCGTTATAGTTTTTGAACTATTGATAACATCGTAAATGTTACCACCAAAAACATGGCTGACACATCAGCGGCACGAAATAACAGTGACTGGCAGACCGATATAAGCTGTGTAACAATTAAAAATTCATGTTTCATCGTAGATGAAAGCAAAGCAGTATCATAATTATACACTATCAACAGCACTCACGAAACAACAGTATGTCGTAACCCACACAATTCATCAAAATGACTTTCCCACCTTACTAGCCAGTTAGGTCACAAAAACACCTTCTATCAAAATGTCGAGCCCACAAAAAAATTGTGTGTCCTTGTATATTTATAAAAACATAACATGCTCAAATTTTGGTCTATTGATGATCGGTCAAGTTTTTTTCTGTCTCCTGTCAAATTGTGCATCGGTGGGTTACGACAGATTGCTGCTTCATGAGCGATGTGCTTGTCATTTTTTGAGTCAGATATCTACATATTACTTTTTCACTATTTCAGTGATCTTGACAGTTGAGTTTATAAACGAGCCAAGAGAAATTCGAAACACTTTCTAGTTATTTCGCTGCCCACAGCAGGTGCTATCAGAGATGACATTGCACTTCGGAAGGTTCTGGGAATAACAAACGCTTGTTAAAAGGAAAGTTTCTAAAAAAGGTTAGCTCCATGTACCATAATCCTTGAGAAGCTATCAGTTTCTCAGCGAGTCTAGAAGCAGATCAATATTTATTACATATAGTGTGTTTTCTTTTGGGTAATTTACCGGCGTCTAAATTTTATATTCCGACGTTTCGGAACACTTTATCTGTTCCATCTTCATAGGCAGGTGGATGAAGTGTGACTGGCAGAAAAAAAGCCAAACCAAAGCCAAAGTGTTAACTGGGAAGCAGAGACATGCGCGAAACGCAAGTTGAAGTCTCCTGTCTGTTAGCCATTCCTGCGTTTGACCGCATAGCTGGGCTCAGTAACAGACACCTAAACTCTAACAGGGGATTATGTTTACGCTAACGATTTTGAAGTCAGGCTGAGGGCCTTGACTGATTGTACCAAAGACTAGGGCGTAGGTTGCCCTGGACTAAGTATGGGAGGGATAAGCTTTGGTTGGTTGGCTGTATGGGTTCCGAGCCCAGACTGGCGCTGTTGCATACTGGAGTTATGCGACCTTTGTCAGGCGCTTAGGTGAAGCCGCCACGCCTGGGGAGGGGAGTGCGGGTCGTGTCCCGACGGCCGGCCAGCAAGGCTCCGGTCCCGAACGGTATACCGAACAGGGCTTTGAAGCGCCTTCCCAAGCAAGCGGTTTCCCTCCTCGCCCGTATCTTCAACGCGGTCCTCCACACCCATCACTTTCCCCAAACGTGGAAGCACTCTCAAGTGATCTCTATCCTTAAACCAGGGAAGGATCAAGCACTGCTCTCTTCCTATCGGCCCATTAGTATCTTGGACACGATTGGTAAATTATTTGAAAAGATCCTACTAGCTAGGATCTTACATGTAGTAAATGAACGCGGACTGATGCGAGACGAGCAGTTTGGGTTCAGACCCAGGCATAGCACGTCCTTGCAGCTGACCCGCCTCGTTGAAAGGATAACCAGGAACTTCGGCGAAAAGAGGCTCACCGGCGCAGTTTTTCTGGACGTGGCCAAAACCTTCGATATCGGCTGGATCGATGGCCTCCTGTACAAGTCAACACTCCTCAACTTCCCGTCTTACATAGTCCACACAATTCATCCTACCTCAGGGATCGGACGTTCGAAGCGTCGTTCCAGGGGGCCACGTTATCTCGTCGAGGCATGCGGGCTGAGATAGCTCAGGGGGGATTGATCTCATCTGTTCTCTTCAGTCTGTTTGTCAACGACAGGCCCCCACCCTCGCACCACGTTGAGTTGACTCTCTACGTGGATGGCACGGTCATCATAGCCACTTCCCGCAAGCCGACACTGCTTGTCAGCTATCTGGAATCATACCTCAACGACCATCAACGGTGGTTGAGTGAATGGACAATAGACATTAATATCTCTAAGAACACCGCGATAATCTTCGCGCGTGCCGGACGGCGCTTCATCCAGCCCTGACCAGTAACACTCTTCGGGGAACCAATCGAATGGGTCGACACTACTCGTTATCTGGGGGTGACCCTAGATACACGACTCAACTGGTCGTCTCACATCGACCAGGTCAGGTAGAGGACTGCTCAAAGGATGGGTATGCTGGGCCCCTCCTGAATAGGAAGAGCGATCTATCCGTCAGGAACGGAGTCCTGCTATATAAGCAGCTCATCCTGCCCCTGATGGACTACGCGTGCCCCGCATGGAGGTCCGCTGCCCGCTCCCATATCCGGAGGTCACAGGTGTTATAATCCAAGTGTCTTTGCCTCGCTACTGGTGCCCCCTGGTATGTAAGTAACAGGCAGATACACGAGGATCTGGGCGTTCCGCAGTTTTCCGACCACATTAGAGCCCTGACCGAGAGGTTTGACTCAAATTTAGCTGATGTGGGGAACCCCCTAATACAGCAACTCGGCAGATACTTAAGCTGACCGAGGGCTGACCCCGTCGCCTGACGCGTAAGCCAAGGGCGGCAGGGGACAGCAGCCCAGTCGAAGACATCGCCCGCGACGGCCAAGTCGACTAAACGAATCGCGCTCGGCGCTAATCAGCCGAGCGCTATTCGGTTACCCTGACTGTGGTTTTCCGTGATTTTCCTCAGTTTAAGGCAAATACCAGGGTGTTCGATGCAAAGTAGGGGCACGGACCGCACTACTTTCCACCAGGCGTGGCGGCTTCATCTAAGCGCCTGACAAACGTCGCAAAACACCATTATGCGACAGAGCCAGTCTGAGCTCGGAACCCAGACAGCCAACCAACCAACGTTTATCACTCCCATACTCAGTCCAGGGCAACCTAGGCCCTAGTCTTTGCAAGGTCAGTCACGGCCCTCAGCCTGACTTCAAAATCTTTAGCGTAAGCATAATCCCCTGTTAGAGTTTAGGTGTATGTTACTGAGCCTAGCAATGCGGTCAAACGCAGGAATGACTAACAGACAGGGGGATGTCGTCTTGCGCGAAGCGCAAGACGACATCCCCCAGTTAACACTTTGGCTTGGCTTGGCTTGGCTTGGCTTGGCTTGGTCCACCAGTCACACTTCATCCACCTGCCTATGAAGATGGAACAGATAGAGTGGTCCGAAACGTCGGAATATAAATTTGAGACGCCGGGGAATTACCCAAAACAAAACACACTATATTCTGAACACGGCGAAAGTTTGAAGTCAAGAATTTACTGATATCATTTTTAAATTATTCATAAATAGATAATGGCCTGTATTTGGCTAGACAGTTCCGAAAGTTTCAGAGGCACACACTGCTTCCACCTTCGTGATAGATGATAGAGGCAGCACGTACCTTCGTAACCTTCGAGCCGGTAGAGTTTCATTGGCCGGATGGTCACCTTGTGAACTGCGAATGCTGTATTGTGTGTGTGAAGCACCTCACAGATGACGTGAGGATCATTTACTTATCAAAGAGATTGATTGGGCAGCGGATATGCTAGTAGATATTGCTGGTAATGGAATTCATTGGACACTATGAAAGCATATCGTGTTTCCATCGTAAAGACCAAATGGTTAATTCTTTTTAGGGAAATTATTTCTGTTTTTTGTGATCATCATAAGAAATACGTGTGTTTAAATACACTCTGAGAGTGATGTATATTTTCGGGATGTTAAGGTCGTGGTGGATATAGTTATCACTGTGTTTAAAAGTTTGAATCTTAGAAAGAAATCTTGCGAAGTGTTAACAACAGTAAAACTGTCTCATAGACGACTTGACTTCCTTTAGTCTCCATCATCAACATGTCTCCATTCTTTCCACACGAGATAACTATCTTACGCTTTCAGTGGCTCGCTCGTGGGATGGAGAGGTGGACGAGAGCTTTGAAAGATAAATGTGCTGGACCCTGAAGCATCACCCTCCTTACTCTCCCCCTGCGGGAACACCCAAAACTTCATCTCTCTCTCTCTAGTACTCCACTGTTTTCTCTTGTCATCTGATTTACGGGCGTCTCTTATCTCTTCTCCACCCTTCACAGTTTCTGACGTCAGTGGTAAAGATAGGGAATGCCGGATCAGTCACACAATACGTGACAAGACGCCAGAGTGTCTGCCCGGTGGATGCGTTCATCTCTTACAAGCCTAGGTTTTCTTGAGGCTCACCTGTTGTTTGTCACGTTGGTTTCCACACTTATCAACAGTGCCATTAGATATAAGAATAGAACTGAGCATTATACATCTGCAGGAAAAAGCAGTAGAATGCAGAGCAAAGTGAAGGAAGAATGGATAAATATAACGCCGGTGAAAGACGAGACAGAGCGATAACTGCAATGTGGGCGTCTTTAAAATACAGGAATCTGGATCAAACGATTTTCTACACTGTGCTGGGGAAGAAAATAATAAAGCCGAATTGTTAGAATTACCGTTTCGTATATGACGGGAAGCAATTTGATTCCCACTCATTTATTCTTAGCGCCCTTCCTCTTGTAGATGTGATGGGTTAGTCAGTGTCATGAGTAAGCTAAGTGGCTGCAAGGAGAACTGGTACTTTGGTTCCTGGTCAGAGCAGATATTTTTCAGGCCATGTAGGCTCTAGAGCCTACCCAATCTCCTATACAAATGGAATGAGGAACGGTCCTCCCCAGGTAAAGAGGCCGGAGCGTGGAGCTAACTACATAATTTCTAATATCTTTAAGAATAAAAAGAATTCTATCTCCATTCTTCTATACATGATAATGGTGAGGTTCTTTGGTTAAGCACAAGACAAACTTCACCAATTTGACAGTACTTTTACCTGCCCCTGTGTATCTAGGCCAGTGGATCCCAGTGGATCCTTGGATACATTTCTGTAATGGCTACTTTGAAGTATACTTATATTTTGATTAAAGGAATAATCGAGGAATTTCTTTGAGTGGCGATATGTTTATTTCTTCTAACCGTATTGATATATGCTTAAGATACTCCCTGTACCCACGCAGCGAGCGACAGTCAGTTTAAGTAAGGTCAAATTACACAATGCATCGTCACGTGTGTTCCTGGTAAATATTCGTGTCTATCTGAAATCAGCTCTGAGATACAAATTTCTAATTTTGGACATCTATCATCCGGACACACTATATTTACGTCAGTAAGGGCACGAGGTTTCCTGCTTTTTTTTTTCCAAAGTTAAAAGGAGTCCGCGAGCACAAATTTTGGCAAACACTGATATATGCAAAGAAATGGCCATTTCGACCTTGGATTTCCCCGCCTAGCACTCCCTTCAAATGTCCGACAGTTCTTCATCCTCATCTGCTGAGACATACATTAATCTTGAGGAACATTCCGTCTGGATTATCCTAGTATACATTTACGTACTTTTGGAGGTACATGTTAGTTCCTTTATCATGATAGATTTTTCTCTGTGCGCCAAAGATGGAAACGGAGTTTTCTCCGCAACGTTGGCACATTTCTAAATGACAACTCGTCACAAAAGCTAGTACAGTCGATCTCGTTTATAACGTCATGAAAGGAACTGAAAATTTTGTGGTGCTATAAACTTGTGTAGTTTTAACCGAGGAGTCTAACTTTGTGTTTAACAGTGAGGAATTAGTTGGTACCACAGAATGTCTGACGTTATGGTCGAGGTTTCGTAAATCTCGACGTCTTTACAAGCCGGTTCGGCTGTATTATTTGTGTCACAGCTTTGAGGTACTCAAGTCTAGAACATGCATTCAGCAGTCCGTGCCTCAACTGCTAATTATACAGTCTTACAATGTAAGAAAAGGTCTTGTTTGCAGATTTTGTCCACCCACTGAACTAGTATCAGTGCCGAAATATTTTATATGTAGGTTACATTATCGAAACGACTGGAAGGATATCTTTAAACTCGACATGGGAAAATATCCGATAAAATTTGTAGAGTAATTTACTGCACATTGTTTAGGGACGTAAATGTAAAAAAAGGCCGTAAGTGCGCTAAATAAACGGCAGTCTGTTGTTATGCAGTTTGAGGTTTGCTGAAGCAATAGGATTTTATAATTGTATGGAAGGTTCCTGTTTCGAATATCTGCCAGAACATCGAATATTTTGAGATGCGTTCTCGTGTTTTTCCTCAGTCTCTGCATTCATAAAAAGACGATGCCGAATTTCGTTTCTCTGCTATCGTTTCCGATTCATCGTTGACTATTTGTCCCAGTATTCGTTAGCACAAAGTACGGGATTTTTGCAATTCATCACTAAACTATAGAAAATAAAATACATTCTTCCTTTACGTTTTTTTTTACTTCATTCCCCATTTCTTTACCGCCTTTTCCCATTTCCTTTCTCCCCTCTTTTTTGATTCCTGCTTTGTTCCTTTAGCTCCGAATTAGCTTCCATGACCTATTGTCAAATTTCAGGTACACGCCCCCCTCCCTCCTCCCTCCTCCCGCCTCTACCCCTTCCCTTTCGCCGAGCGAAGCCGGAAGAGGACCTCACTCTCTCTGTTTACTGCTAGTAATGAAGGACAAGTGGGTGAATAATTGAGAGGTGTGCTAAGTGTTGGCAGCCCAGACTCAATGGTTCTAATGAAATATTGAACCAAAACTTTACCAACCACATTTTCCCCACTCGCTCAACACACTCGGGCCATCAGTTTCAGAATTCATAAAGTTTTCACAAACCATCCCACGTTCTCTTCTAATGGATCTCACCTGTACGCTCCATCTCGCCGGCTTTTTTGTGACATAAATGCACGCTGCAGTGTCTTTTATTTTGTTCCCTGTTGCCTACCGCTGTCCTAACCGGATAACCCAATGCTGTTGTGAAATTTATTCCGCATTGTGGTTATTGCGTATTTCAGGCACGACTGTTAGAGCGATTCCCATGTATCGCTGCACTGCTTTGGATGTGATGAGAATCCTTATCCCACTCTTTTATTGTTACTTTTGAAATATAATTCCTTAAAACGACGCTAGGATTACCTACCCTATACATGGGTGTCATGTATGACATTGACATGGAAAACTACTGTATGATCCTAGACGGTAATCAGGTAATTCTAGGCAACAAATGAATTTCACACATCTACAAATCCGGACCTGAGAAGCAAAAGGGCTTACGACCAGTTTTACCATATTTGAGATACTACATAACTTTTCTTAGACTTTCAATCTCTTTCCAACACGGATGTTTGTTAATCCACATACTGTATTATTTTAGATGGACCAAGAATTAAACAGCAGTAAATCACACATTAGTCTAAAAATGATCATTATCTTAAATAAGATAAAATTTGACTTACACCTTACAGCTTCTCAGGTATAGAAATGTGTTCAGTTGGAAGACATAGTTGTCAAAGTCACTCTTATATCATATTTATATAACAACAATGATTAGCATATCCGGTCCTGTAATTTTAATTACAGTGTTACTGATATTTCTGTTGGTTTCTTGTCCAGTACAGTAAGCAGAACAGCGTAAACTATGTAGTATGCTCCTGTACTCTATGTCTGTGCTGAAATCGTAACTGACTTTTATGTCTCCTATATTACATATGTATTTCGGAATTTGTGATCTTACCTTCTGCCTCTAAACTCCAAGACTGGCTGTAATTAGTTGCAAATATACCGGTCATTCTGTACCGTCGTGAAACTTAGTCTGTCACTTTAGGGGAAGAATATAAGGTGAGGGTGCTGAGAAGAGCGTGCTGAGAGTATTTGGACCAAGGAAGGAGGAAGTGACAGATTAATGGACTGGGTAACTAAAAGCTTCACAGTTAGTACAGATCATTTAGTATTATTAGGATTATTATATAAAATCTGAAGAGATGGGAAGGGCATGTAATATGCATGGAGGATGAGAAAAGCTAGATAATTTTGTCAAATGCTGTTCATGCCACTTTATTTTGGGAGTCTCACATATGTTTTGGAAAGCAATGAAATGTATGACGAAGGTGGGCCAAATTAATATCAGTGTCATTGACGTACTATAGCCCGTTCTTTACAAACAGGTAAGTATTTGTAATCTGCACAAGGCAATGGAAAACTTCCAAGTCTGGTGTTTGTTTTGTGAGATCCGCGAGACGTACAGGTAACAATACATGCGTGAGTCGGATCCAAGGAAGACGCTAAAGCAGCAAACTTGTGATGGATGAGAAAATGGTTCAGGGGAGGAGAGGCAGACGTCAAGCAGGTGGTATAATTCTGATAAATATAGGATCGGTAGAAGATGGTGGGTGGTGTAAGGATGAGATTTATTGTGCTATAGATATGCCAAGAATATTGGAGAGCCTTTAGGTAGAAAGCCGGTATCGTAGACTGAAAGGGTTACGAGTTGTCTATATAACAGGTTTTCTTCAGTATCGTGACCTTAAATTTTACCTCTGAAAGTTAAAGTATTATTTGACGTAATGCCACTTATCGGTAGATAAAGACCAAAGTACCGGAGAATCTTACCTCCTATGTCTTCAGGGTTGCAAAATAAGCCTTGCGTGTGAGAAATATTATATTTATGTAGGAACAGGGATGAAAATAGGAGCGACTGACCCTTAAAACTGATACTTCTAAGGGAAGATTTCGAGAAGAAAATTAAGAAACATGAGAGAAAGAAATGTAGCAACAGTGGACAAACAAAGTAAAAGAAAAAATAAGAAAATAATGAAAAAGATACAAATGGGGAAAATATAAGGAATAGGAATTGGAGAGGAAACCTCTGTCAAATGGCACGAAATGTTTTCCTAACTTGAAGATGGGGTAGCAGGTAAACCGAAATTTTTGTTGTCATGAATCTATCTACACTTACAGAAGTTTAGAGTGGAGGCTGGAAGTTCATCTTACACGCCTTTACCCAACTACTACACTGCACGTTGTTACAGCTCAGAAAATAATAATTGTCCTCCGAAACTGCTACATCTGAATTACTAAAATACGTACACTGAATTGGTCATGACGTGTAACATGAATGGGCGAAATGAAAATTTGACTGAACTTTCAGAGAAATATAACAATACCATTTTTAATACCCCGAATTTTCTACGAAATACAAAATTTAAACGTTGCTGAAGATTTACAGTTTATGGTCTGATATATAGCACCTTTTAGCCTGCTAGTTGGTTATCAAGGCCTTGAACGAACATACTGTTTCCATCTTCAGGAAGTGCTGAATATATATATACTGGGGCTTCCGAAATTTTGGTGACCAAAAGATGTTGCATCACGACACAGTCACCGACCAAACGCTTAATTGTCATGATATACAGTTAATTAAATAATCATTAATTAAAATACATGTAAGGCAAATACCATAACGTTTATTAAATAAATGCGTTGAATCTTCTTCATTCCACGAATCATTGAATTAAATACACTGGGTAAAGGTAAAGGAAAAGCAGTTCCGTTAGAGGCCTGGAGTGGCCCAGAGGGTTCCAGGAAGTTAAGGTTCCCAGATTACATGACAACGTCACAGGATGGTGGTAAGGTTGTCAGCCTTACGCACCGGCCGCCTTTACCCCAGGAAATGCTCCTGGTACTCACTTCTATTAGAGGCTGAGTCGACCCCATGGCCATAGTGCGATCGGAAGGAAAAATTCCAATGAAACCATCTGGAATCGAACCAGCGACCTTCCAATTTGTAGCACAGCACCTTAACTAATGTGCCACCTCGGTCCCCAAATATGCTGTGTAGAACACAATTTTATGTTTCTCAGCAGGTTCTTGGTTGTTGCCAGTGCGCGCTTCTTTCTTGACATAATTTTTTCGTCAGCCTTATTATACAGACTGTAATATAATTATTAAAAGTGCATAAAACCAGAAGAAAGTTGATATGCAAATATGCAAATATGTATGCATGTGCCATTTTAGGAAAGTGTTTTTTAAGAAAAGATTTTTTTAAAACAATACCATAATTTAAGATAAACTTCGGTTACTTAAATGTGTTAGTCTCTTCAACAAACAATAAAATTACTCCTACTCTGTTGTTGGCCAAGAACTGTTCCGTTCTGCCGTTCGATCTAAAGGAAGGGATAAAGTCAGTCTAGGGAATGCTACAGTGCCAGGGGCGTTTGATGTTACAGTATGTGAGGAGACTTCAACCTCACACCCTTGTGCTGATTCTCGTACCCTCCTCCCTTTTCCCTCGAATCAGCATTGACTTCTCTGTTCATTGAGCGTACACAAACACACTGAGAGGAACACCGCATACATTTACACTAATGGTGTGGCTGACCTACGTATGAGGCCGTCGGGCGACCTTCCTGTTTCAACACGGAACTCGGAGTTTAGTCAGAACCGTTTCTACTGATTGTGTCACACGTTAATTATTATCAAAGAAATAATTCATGGCAGTGATTTAAGACATAGGAGGGACGAGGTAACGGGGGAATGGAGGAGACTGCATGACGAGGAGCTAAGTGATCTGTACTCCTCACCCATACTGTGCGGGTGATAAAATCGAGAAGAATGAGAGGGGCTGGGCATGTGGCGCATATGGGGGAGGAGAGGGGGGCGTATAGGGTCTTGGTGGGGAAACCGGAGGGAAAGAGACCACTGGGGAGACCTAGACGTAAATGGGTGGATAATATTAGGATGGGTCTCCAGGAGGTGGGATGTGGGTATGTGGACTGGATTGGGTTGGCCCAGGATAGGGACAGGTGGCGGACGCTTGTGAGTGCGGTAATGAACCTTCGGGTTCCGTGAAATGCGGGGAATTTCTT
>Ga0136643_10006774_pt1 | contig 16453 bp, 8 predicted proteins | sample TergutLab28metaG_FD_96883 | JGI IMG/M metagenome (GOLD analysis project Ga0136643, IMG submission 96883) | Labiotermes labralis P1 segment gut microbial communities from Petit-Saut dam, French Guiana - Lab288 P1 (version 3) (version 3) | ecosystem: Host-associated > Arthropoda: Insects >... | reverse complement strand
TATTTAATGTAAATTTTGTTTATTTTATTTTGTCTCATACATTTCTCAATCTAAGAAGAAATAAGCAAGATATGATAAAAAAAATATATGTTGATCTTCACTAAAGACCTGCTATTCTTGTCAGATTTTAATGAAACTTTAATTTTTCTAATAGATTTTCATAAAATACTCATAAAATTTCATCAAAATATGTCCAGTTGGAGCCAAGTTGTTCCATGCGGATGGAGAGACAGACAGACGGACAGGATGAAGTTAACAGTTGCTTTTCACAATTTTGCAAACATGCCTACAAAACAAAGGTTATCGAAAATATTCTGCAGATGCATCTGGTCACTGTGGAGATGACTAAGATAATGTCAAGAAGAGCATCTAATTTTCTCTCCTCAAAGGCAGCAAATGCAATTCATTCGTATGTAAATAAATTTTATTGAAAAATAATGTTGTCAATAAATAAACACTCTCACAAAATGTGGCAGACCCATGAGACCAGTTAGGCCAATCAAAACACTTTTAAACAAGATAGGAAATGTATTTATAATGAAACACTGTGCTGCATCATTCACTTAATTTTATACAATCTCAGCCATCGTAACAGTCTAATGATATTTTGCTCAGAGACACAAAATGTAAGACAAATTCATTTCACCAGCAGCAGTAGTAAGTGCTTAGCACTATAGTTCAGTTAAACACTCTTGCCACAAACACTCAAAGACGTGTTGTTTGTATTGCCGACCTACATACAATGCTGTCATCAATGTACTATACTGAACGTGTTGCCATGGAAATGCAACAATGTGTTCTCTTTAGTAATCATGTTGACCTAAAAACATTTCATTATACATATATATATATATACATACCTCCTTGTCTATCCTAACAGTCCTATACCATTTCACGGGAAGAAAGTGATTTTATGGTAAACTCATGACACCTGCAACAATACAACTTAATCAGGTCTTAATTTGCATTGTCCAATATTTTTGTCCAATTGTATCTAAATCTGAATTTTCTTGATAGATTTTAATGAAAGTGACCAATATCAAATTTCATAAGAATTCGTCCAGTGGGAGCTGAGTTGATAATGTGAGCAGACAGACGGATGGACAGACATGACAAAGCTAACAAGCCCTTTTCATGACTGACGCAAACATGTCTAATAAGACCAAACTACATCTATGTTAGACCTGGTACAGGCAAATATCTGTCTGACACCAATCCTTATTCATAATGATTTGAAACGTGACGTGCTATAGCGCCAGTATCATCATGATTTACAAGCCCCATGCCTGTTGCATGATGTGCTAACATAACATTCCAATCCTCTTGTATGGTCTGTTTCAACCATTCTTTGCTTATGTTCAATCCTTTCTTCAGCCTCCGCAGGTATCAGACAGAAAAAAACTCTCTCTCTCTCTCTCTTTAAACACACACGCACGCACATGCACATGCAACTCCCTCCTGCAACTATGGCAACCCAGGAGACATCCGTGGTAGCATGGCAACTAGGGTGAGACTCGTTTACTCACCTGCACACACTCACACCCAGCACACTATACAAGGTAGATGTAAATGGTGGTAAAACTACATTCAGTGCACAACAGAATTAAAGATGAAAATACAATTGTTCCTGTGCTTATGCAGTAAGCCACAAGGCATACACATGGGCGGAGATAAAGTTCCACACATTTTTAATCTCAACAATAGATGAAGTAAGGGGTAGGATCATCCTCTGGCTTCTTTACTCCTGTGAAATTAACAACAGGTATTCTTTGGACAAGGGGTTGGTTGCATCCAAAATTGGACTGGCCCCTGCTTCTGCCAAGAATCAAGTCCCAGATATCCAGACTGGAGGCAGTGAATTTACTGAGTCAGCAATCAGCAAGTGTAAAATAACTGGGTATGAAAATGATCTTTTCAGATCCCACTTCTAAGTGCAGGTAGGTAATGAAGTTAACTGCTGAAAGTGTTCAGTAATGTCAACAGCCAATGCTCTTCCTGTATCTGGTACAAATTTGAATCTTATATTATTTTAAAATTAGGAATAATATTTATAAATTAGCATGTTAAGTCATCATGAGAATTCAGCTTGCACTTGCAGCAGCAGATGTGTTTTTCTCCCATTTCTTGTATTGTCTGTGTATAACATTCATATGAGAGGTGAGACTTGAGCCATTCTTGAGTACTTTTCCACACAGATGACACGGAGTACGCTGAGCAGGGAAATGTTGCTCCACAACATGTCTCTTTAGGCTTGCTCTCCGCATCATTTTACCACAATATCGACAAACTTTATGATCACTACCACTGCAACTTCCTGAAACATATTAGTTGGTCTTCAGTTACTTAGGTCCAAGACTTAAAATATGCATACTTCCTTACATTATAATAAATTCTAATTAATGTACTAAGGTAAAGAGAAGAAACAAAGAACTAATGATTAACATGTACTACAAACTGCCAGAATGCAATAAGAATCACTATTAATAAACTCCTGTTTATATTAAAACACAGATGCCCTTGTATACAGACATGCCGAGGTAAGTCTGGCTTCTAACAGTTGGAAACCATAAAATTTTATTATTTACTTTTCTGTTCTATTTCAAAACAAACTGTGTCCAGTTATCAAATCTCTGGCTGTACAAGACTGGGAAGAAAAGGATTAGTTAAGCAAAGGTTCTTAAGCAGATGCTGAAAGGACAAGGTGCTACTGTTCACTCTAACAGCATTTTGTAGCATGTTGCAGGGGTAATAAATTAATGCACTTTTTATATTTATAAATTTAAAATGTATTTACGCATTTACTTAGCAACACTGAATGATGAATCACAGCTGCCACAATCTCTTCAGAAATGACAGCGAGTGTGATCAATTTACTTTCTCAGAATGAATAGTATGATTAGTCTTAAGTAAAATTATACATCTCTGTCATTCTTGCATTACAACACCTCAAAATCTGCAAGCCTAACAAGAGAGATAAAATAACCATGCAGTATTCCCACCAAATTTACAAACTCCTGTAGGTTGGCATATGTCTTAAGACATTATATATTACAAAACAACAACAACAGTAGTAGTAGTAGTAGTGGTGGTGGTGGTGGTGGTGGTGGTGTCAGTTCTTTATTATTAATGTAGTGGCACAACAGCCCCATGGCCAATTACAGACAGGAACATAAAAAAAATACACAAATAACAAATGAAAACGGATAACAAGACATCACACTTGAAAAACATCACTAATAATACTATAATTGTTAAAGCAAAAACTGTTAAGAGAGATCACTTGTTCCTGAATAGCACAGCGATTTCCAATTCAATTCACAGACATGCAGGATTAGCAGCAAAGGACAAGTTGCTAAATCAACACTTGAATGCAACAATACACAAATACAAAGATACTACACAAATACTTGAAAAAAGGAAGAAGAGGCAGAAAGAAGCTATAAAATACAATTAAATTAATTACAAATCTCCTAGCTCAATTCAAACCACAATTGACATGAAATATCAGTGACTGAACTACAGCATGAAATCTGTTTGAGAGTTCTGATTTACTTAGTAAAAATATCTACACCTAGCAAATTGTTAATCAAAACAGATCGTCTGTTGAATATACCACAAAACCTGATGATGGCATTAGCTGCCAAAGTGCACCTAGTGGAAGGACAGTTACAACGTTTAAAGTCAACAGGCAACAAAATCTCCAAGATTTCCACTTAGCACATACAGGCCACAGTTTCCAAAACAACCGTGTAAAGAAAAACCAACTTGATGCACAACTTATTCTTAGTATATTTCGTCAACCCTACATGTTTCAGGCCTATCTAGGCCTATCATCAGGAGGTACAACTGTACATATACAACAAATGGTACTTATTATTCTTTTTAGATGACTGTCTGTTGTTGTGACAAAATATACTAAGAATAAGCTGCGCATCAAGTTGGTTTTTCTTTACATGATTATATTCAAGATGCACGATCAACATAACAACAACAACAAAAAGTTTCCAAAACAGTATGGCAAAATATAGAATTAATATAAACATCATGCAACAAAAGTGCGCTGAGGGATGCCTCCAAGCACTTGAAGTACAAAACTTCAAGTAACCTGGAATATTTAAAGTAAATGTATTGTGACTGAAAAGGTGAGTGACAAAGAGAGTAAACTTCTACTGGATGGAAAAGGAAATGTAAAAGGTTACAGTCCTAATTAACCCCAACAATCTATCTGAGAAATTATGTAATCCACATGATGGTGGTAATGCAGTTGAATCAGCCAGTACTCCCAGATCTTTGAAGCAGTCAGTGCACATAATGCAGATTTACACAAACTCTAATCAGAATCAAGCAAGTTGGGTTTTCCAGAGATGGAGATAACTCTGGTCTAGTTGCAAATGAAGTTAGGAATGCACTATCCATGAATATAATTTAGATCAAAATGAAGTAATAAACTGTCAAGAAGGTAATTAATGCTAAGAAAAATTTCTGTGTGATAAGCAATGAGAAGGCACTTTTGAATACCTGACCATACAAGTCATTAACAAAGATGTTGAAAAGAAGTGGTCCCAGAAATGATTGTTTTAGTACACCAGATAACACTTCATATGGTGCAAAAAGTGCTCCACCATAATGGACATAAGGCATTCTGTTGATCAAGTAACTATGGAACAAGCTCATATATATACAACAGATAGGCCGCAGTCATTTAGTTTTCAAAGGAGCAGTACATGAATAATAATAATAATAATAATAGTGACGATGATGATGATGATAACAACAACCAAAATAACTTGAAACAAGTTGTGAAGGTAAAGTAACCATATTATGGAATCAACAAGTGAAAACATTCCAAACAATAAACCAGACATCATAATTCGTGACAATGAAAAAGGAACACGTACAGTAATAGATGTTGCAATTTCACAGACCAAAAGAAGCTGAGAAGATTTTAAAATATAAGGACCTTACAACAGAAATGTAGCACATGTGGAATATAAAAGCAAAAGTTATACCAGTTATAACAAGGGCAACTAGAACCAACTCAAAATCATTCACACAACACCTCAGCAACATACTGGGAAAGTACGAAATCAAGGAACTACAAAAAAAAATCCATATTGGGCACTGCACACATACTTCAGAAAGTTCTAATGTAAAAGCACAAAACATATTTTAACATGTGAAATAACGTCACATGTAATACACACTGCAAATACAGAACAGCTGCAATACTATATACCACAGAAACATGGTTTGTTTCAGATATATAATTGTAAATGCCCTGCATAAACGTGATAAATATTATAATAATAATAATAATAATAATAATAACAATAATAATAATGGCAATCATGATGATGATGATTATGTAAAATATTCATACCTGGGTGATGTCCTTTGCCCATATCAGAAAATGCCTTCTTTCTAACGTCAGCCCAGTCTATCCCCTTAGATCATATTGGAGGTAAATCAGACTATCTGTTATCAATAACAGGGATTCAAAATCCATTCTTCTGTTAAACTACGCACATTTAACTTCAGTCAGTCTTTCAGGGTAGCCCATGGTAAACATAAACAGATGGTGCAAAACAAAACTAATTCAGTAATTAATTTGTATTATCTTGCAGGTAATATGCACAAGAGTTGATGGTGTACTATAAACCAACAACAAGCACATTACCTGAAATCGGTAACACAATCAGAACTGACAATTACATGAACAGGAGACTGTGCAAAGCAAGTAATAAGTGCTTCCTTTCAAAGATACAATAAAGACAATAAAATACTAGAATTTTACAAAACAATAAATCAAGCAGAAACCAGTATCATGTGTAGTTGGTATTCCTTACTAAGACATTCTTACATTTAACAGTGTTTACTTCTCTCTTGAACAAGAAGACATATTGTTAAGCATGTCTGTATCCCTGCAAAATGTCTCTAAGATCACTCCAACTGTGTCTGTATGCATGTAACAACTTTAAAACTGCTGGATGGATTTTCATCAAATTTGATAATGACAAACTTACTGAAAACTTCGTAAGCCATTTCAGTTTTGGTTACAATCAGATATATAACACGAAAACCTACAAGCACTATTGGCACACATTTGCCATATAACGTGCTAAATATTTACTGCAGTGACAATTGTTTTATGCCCAGTACATTTTTTGTACTGATTCTGACTCTGTTTAGACAATAAAACGAACAAATGTGAAATGAACATTTCAAAGATTTTAAATTGAAGAATTCGACGACGGCTCTTAAACATACCCATACTCCCCATGCAACAAACAAAAGCAAGTCTACAAGTACACTGCAGCATGCAAAACAATCTGTTATATTGTGCTCTATGACTATATGATGTGTGTAGTACTAACAGGTACAAAAAGCTTTATTATCGATTATTTACATATTCAGCATATAATTTTGACTTCTCACCAATTTGGATAATCATCCATTAACAGTGCAAACTATATGGGGATTTAACGTTTCTTTGGTGTGTTTGCAAAATTTGGAAAAGCAACTATTAGCTTCATAGTGTTGGTCTGTCCAACCATCTGTCCACACAGAACAACTCAGCTTACACTAAATCAATTTTAATGAAATTTGATACTGGAGGATCTATTTAAAAAATTCATGTTTCATTAAAATCTGACAAGAATAATGGGTACTTTACACGAATATCCATGTACATTTATGATACTTAACTTAATTCTTTTACAATGAGGAATGTGTCAGACAAAGTTGTAGACAAAAGCAAAACAGATATTTTATGTTCAATAACTTTTTTTTCTGAAAATTGTGACATTTAAGAGATAATGTGAAACATGGTACAGCCAGACAGGTACACATTATAACATGATGCAAAAAATATGCAATTTGCATGCCGGATAACTAAGGCAAGAATACAGATAAACACACTCATAGTACTTAAAATCTGTAGCCTTTCCAAAGCAACAATGGTTAAAGGAACACCCCTCAATGTTTCGTTATGCATACACTGCCTGTTTTGTTTCAATTAAAAGTGAAGAGTGCACTGCACCCTTCATCATTTATTCACAGTCTGAAGATTCCAGCCCTGATGTGTTTGGTGTGCAGAAAGTTTAAAAATGTAATCAACTGTGTGTTATTTATAAGAAGCATCAGAAGTAAATTAGTATGAATTCAAAATCAAGAGGCACTAATGCGGTAAACATGTCAGAATTGTTATGCCATGGGTACATTTCACAACTTGCACATAAAGCAATGGCAAAGGATGTGTAAGCTTTAAAGCGTTACATTTACAACACACTTACTGAAGCCATGTTAAAAGTAATGCAAGCTGTACATAATGATTTATTTCTATATAATAACACAAAAAAGACAATTAAGATCCTGCAAATTCATACACCAGAAATGTTCCTAAGTTACTCTGTTCTAGGCTTGTTGTATGCTAGGCTCGAAGTTTAAAATGTCAGCAAATAAAACATGTGACTTTTGAGCTCTCCCACTCACTCACTCACATACACACACATATATACATACATACACGCTATATTTCCTGAACAGAATGAGATGTAAGACAATCAATGCTTTATTTTTTTGTTACAGGCAAAAGTGCCTGTACTTTCATTGACATTTGTCCTTCATGGCAAACAAGTATGTATGATGACTGGGTAACAGAAAGGTCCAAGACAACATGAAGATTCATCACAGATATCATACAACCTCTCCATTAAATCCTCTCCTAAGCCACTTCACATCTTAAAACAATTTCTCTCACACCAATGTCAACATTATCCTTGCATTAACATGTGATTCCATAAAAACTGTTGTTAATCGTAAATCAGATTTGACACAAGAAGACGAAAATTGATGATGACAGTGACAACAAAATGTATTCTTCTCTTCAGTAAACATTAAAACACAACATTGTAGCATCCTAATTAAGTTTTTACAATGATTCAACACATCAATACGATGTGAGATTTCAGGTTTTCACAGCAGTGACTATGAAAATTACTGCCTTTTGGGGGGTGTGATATTACGTGGTTTGGCAGATACCAAACTACACACCGCATCCCAGACTCAAGGTCAGACAATCTGGAAATAATAAGCTTCTCACAGAAATGAAAGTTCAACCATTTCAGTCCCCTACCAAGGTTCATGCTTTAACACTGCTTATGTATGGATTACCTTAGTACATAATGTGCCACAACATGACAAAATATTTTTCTTTCAGAATGTCCTCAATCACGCGGTTTCAATTATTTTTCTTTTTACTCAGTTACTAGATACTGCAAGTAGCTACTCTTCGTGATTTTCTGTATAATATAGATCACTGGCTATTCACCTCTGTATAGTGAAACACTGCAAACTGTAAAAAAAAAAAAAGATGGAAGCCAGCAGAACAGTTGCACGGAATGAGAGTGCTAAAGGCCTACAAGGACAAAATAACATACAGTTCAGTGATATCAGCTCACACAAACCTGCTGTCTATATCATCTCCTTTTTCCTTCCCTTTCCTTCCACCTACTCTGGTTTCCCCATTTTGTTCCTACTATGCTTGGTCCTTGACTTGTTTTAACCTCCTTCTGCAAAATTCATTTCCCCAACACTTTCTGTTTCTTGAAAAAACTGCTCATTAAGGGGCCCAGTTCACATTGGTTAATGCATAACCCTAGTTTTGGTCATCCCTTCCTCACAACACACACTTCTTCCTTGCTCCGCTTATCTTCCACCAAAATACACATTTTGACACACCTTTTAATTTGATTTATCATTCAGGACTTCTATACAAAGGGTGACCATACAATCCTTATGTAGCGAAATAAATCAATAGTAACTGTCATTGTCTTTGAAGGACACCAGTCACAATGAATGCACAAGAAAGCACAATAGCGGCATCACTTCAAATCCGTGGGTGAAATCAAGACCTTTTCAGAAAATTTCTAAAGCCCATAAAAATAATCTACTCATTCCTCTAATCTGCAATTGTTATCAACTAGTTGTAAAGGAAGAACACAATACTTTAAAATACAAATTATGCTAATTAATCTTCAATATAAAAACCAGCCCAAATTCACTGCAGACACCACATTTCATCACAACATAAATTGACAGATGACTGACCATGCTAACAAAGGCCCACCTTGTAGTTAGCGATCAAATACATTTAACAATAAACACACTATACGCTCATTTCATTTATATATGTATATACATATATATTTTAATACTTATACATCTCAAATACTTACAAACATTTCAATAAAAATCTATGTATGATTTACATACTGGCTAAGAAAAACTGCATTTGAAATACATACCCTCCTTTTAAAAACAAGCCCATTCATCTTCAGTGTTAACCAATGCTGTCTTCTTGACCAATTTACCATTCATTTCTGTTAATATCCAGTGCCTTCTAACATCTATATATATGCTACATATTTATGTATTTCATTGAAAACAGACTAATTTATTATTTAAACAAAGATTAACTTATTTCATGCCAATTTCAATGTTGCAACATTATAACCCACATAAGCAAAGGAGTGCACACTGTAAACCTATAGGAATAACTTTTTTTTTTTTTTTACATTTATCAAACTGTTTCACTGCTGTAAACACAATGAAAGGAACTGTAACTTTGTGATGACTGACTGAAATACATATTTGACATACCATGATGTGGTAAAAAGCCTCAACAATAATTCCTATAACGCATATGTCAATCACACTTCTTAGTTTTCTGCATTCTACTCAACACAGAAACCACCTTATATTCAATCATGCTTCCCCTTCAAAATACAAAAATTATTAGCAAATCAGTATGGGCTCCACTTTACGGAGATGACTGAAGACAGTGGTTAACATTTCAACCTCCTAAAATGTGCTGACTGATACATTTCATCCACACACAATCCCTTTACACAGTTACAGTTTTTAAAGTCAATTCTTTGGCTGTACAAAATATAAATTTTCTTGGTGGCTAAATTCAAAGTAGTCACCTTGCAGATGAGCTGTGCCAATAATGAAAAAACTCCAAGTTTTACTCTGTACAGACACAGCTCACATTTAGAAGATTTCATTGTGTTTGTAAGGTTATCACATTCCTTTCACTTTGCTACAGCCAAAAGGAAGTCTGTAATTGGGCACAATCACTTCATTTCCACTATAAAATCTATGACAATTTTCAGTCAGCAGTGCATATTGCATATGATCTCCACATATGCTTGAAAGATTAATTAAAATCTCCATAAAACTATCTATTAAAGGCATTCATGTGTGTGAAGATGTTGCCGGAAGTTTCCTAAAATGTTTGTGAAAGGCATTCATGTGTGTAGAAAGGCTATTGGCAGTCTTGAATACTTTGCCACAAAGTTTACAAGGTGCCTGCTGACTGGGGTAATGTCGATCTACAATGTGCCGACGCAGACTGGTGCGACGAAGCACCTTACCACAGATATGACATGCACAATCCTCCATCTCTATTCCTGTTGCTACTGACTGGCCAGGATCTGGAAGATAGAATAAGATTCTGAAACTGACAACACATCAGACGTTATTGTGCACTATGTTAAAAGATGCAGGAAATAACCATGATTCAAAATACACTATATTAATAATTGATAATGAATGGCAGTACAGCACAAAAATGACAGAGTGCCCAGTTCTCGTCTGAACAGATACAAAAACTGAAACACTGCATCTTGAGTGTTGTTTAATTCATGATGATAGCTCTTCAATATGGAGCAATGACATATTTATCACTATTTAGGACACTATGTTGTGGGATACAGACAACTACTCCTGCTTCCAACATCACCAAATTGGGCAGAAGTTATGCAGTGTTCATACAGATGGAAGTATATCATGAATGGTAGAAATTTCAGAGATTTGAGACCAAGAATTGAAAAAAGTAAGGATCCAGATGGAGAATGTGAAGCCCACATGAAGGTATAAACATTGCATCTGCCTAATAATACTGAACAAAAACCATGGACGATCTGTTACTGCCACACAAGCTTCCTCCACGTGCTACTTTGTTCAAATTTAACAAGTTACTTCTCATCATTCAACATGACTCAATGAAGGTGACCTTAAACTGAAAATAAGCTTTGAACAGCAAATCACAGTGCCTCATGTGCAAGTACGTGAATGAATCCATGTGTGTGTGTGTGCGTGTTCCTTCATTTACCATACAGATTACATTTTCTGAGATGTTCAAATTTAGCTATTTCCTTTGCCTTCAGGAAACAAGCAAGCTTATGTGATCACCATAACCTCCTCTACCACCTTCAAGTTTTGAGCTAAGGAATGATTTATACATTGCCTCCTTTCCTTTCCTGTGGGGAAAAAAAATCAGGCTCAAGAGAGCACTATACTGTCTGCGTGTGTCCCACCTTAAGCTTCTAAACCAAATAGCCAATTTTCACAAAACACAGTAAAAACATTAGCCAATAAAGGCAACAAGAGGCGCACACTTTTAAATTAATACAATCAGTAACAACATGGCCAACATACAAACTTGTGAGATGTAACTGACAGTGACGTCATGCAAACTAGTTTTCTGAAATTGTTTGGGGCCAAGAGTCTATCCTGAAAACAACTGCATGTACAGCAGTGACAGTATACATTAAAACAGGCTGTGATAAGTTTGTTCACCTAACTTCCATGACTTAAACTAATGGTACTCTGTGATATGTAAATGTGAAAAGGTAACACAAGCTGGCTGTACGACTACTCCACTGTTTTGGAAGATGTAGCACATGTTGCTTCAGGAGACAGCATTATGCAAGCAAGCTGCAACTCACAGTTAGTTGACAGACTTACATGCGTGATTTCTGGCTTCTGCTGCAAAGCAGATGAGAACCACGCTGTTCTGCATTATTGCACAGCAAGTAGTGGTAATTCCTTACCAATGTTTTGGAACAACCTATTGGTCCCATCTTCAAAGGTTGACCACCGGAAGATGGGACCGACAGGTTGTCCCAAAACGTTGGTAAGAAATTACCACTACTTGCTGTGCAATAACCCAGAAGAACACAGTTTTCATCCTTGACAGGATTATAAGCAAGGGGAAGGGTGTGTTTATATATTAATAATCAAAAGTTAAGATTAAAAATCAGCTTTTATTGATTTTGCAGTATTGCAGCTGTAGTGAAATTAATGTTAAATAATTATAATTTAAAAAACAAACAATTATCTCAAAATTGTAATACTCTGTTACTAGAAAATGTAAGATACACAAGGGCCACATATCTCAACAAACATGCGTAAACAACTATTTTCTATTCATACACTCTAAGCAATATTGTGTAGCTTATACGCCAAAATGAGGACAGCTTCTGAAAAGACGATAACATTCAACTGCAGCAAGAAACATGCAACAAAGAAAAGTACATATTTACAGAATAGAAACTAGAAGTGAAAAATTGTGTGAATCAATTAAAAAAAAAAAAGTATTCCATGAAATTAGGAAACCATATGAATCAGCAGTTGAAGAGACGGTTTATTGGAAAACTTTAATTAAATGTACTCTGGAACTATTACAGAAAAGCAACTTAATAAGCAGTGTTTAACCAAAGCAGCTGAAATCATATGTCTGGGGAAAGTACAAGAATTCAGTAACCTCAGTCTCAGTAGAAACACAATGGCTAGACATATAAATGGCATGGCAAATTTTTCTCTCACAGGTCCAAATATTCTCCCCAGTACTTCATTATTAATTACTCCTAATCATAACTAACTCCCTGGAGCAGAGTGCTTTTTTCAGAAACTCATACTAGATCAGCTATTCAAGAAACTCCCTATATTGTGTGGAACCCAAAGGTTCATTACTGTTCACAAGACAGCACCAATGGTTCCCATCACAGACCACAAGAATACATTTTTTACTCCATGCATTGTGATATAATTGTCATAAATTAGACCAACAAAATGCACACACTAATGTTTTGTAAAACATTATGGTGTGTGCTTTTTTTGTGGTCTAATTTGTAACAATCATATGAAAATACAATGTCCACCATCACATTCTATTTCTTTAATATATATTTTTATTTTATCATCCCATCTACACCTAAGTCTTCCATATGGTCTCTTCTGCTGTTTTCCCACCTAAGTATGCATGCATTTATCTTCTATCACATGTTAACCATGTGCCCTGCCCAACTCAACCTCTCTGATTTCATCATCATTACAACCATCACAATCTATGTTCATAATTTAATTACAAGTTCCAAGTAATTAGTCACTGCCTTCATTTGTATGGAAATCATTCATAATATCTGCATCATGAATTTCCATTACGACAAAAAGGAGCAAATTAAGATGAAAATGTATATCTACAGCTTCTCTTACAAAACCACACATCCAAAATGAGTTAAAATTGGATCAGGCATTTCTAACACATATACAGACACATGATCCCGCTTAAAATTTTACACATACATGTAATAACACATAAATTACTTTTAACTGTTCCGAGATAAGGAGCACTGTGAGATTCACTTTTGATCATACTGAAAGGCACTGTCTACTAATCTCAATCTTGTTCAGCAAAATCAGACCCTCACAACAGGATATTAGTCTCAATGGATGGGAGCTGTACACTTCTTTTTGCCAGGACGTCTTTTGCTGTGGACTGCTTGTGAAAGTGGATCAAACTGCTTCAATAATGACAAATCGTAAGACTTCCACAATGTCACTTGTTATAAAGGCAAATATTTCATCAATGTCTTCCTCCCCTAATAGCCAGCTGCTCCTTCCAATCAGCCATAAATGCCTTCAAGCGAATCTTCTCAGCCTCAGGCACATGATTGTGGTCAGCAGTAACAGTCACAAGCCCATACACCGTTTTGCAACGCCCACAACATTTTAACCAGTGACTTTCACAGCAACGCCAAAAGTCTTTATCTTTGCATATTCGGTCCCGGGTAAAGATGTAGCCATTGTGCACCAACTGATAACCTCCTCGTACACTCTTCACATATCTTGCAACATCTGCACAAAACAGATGACACTGTGTCAGTTACAAACTTACCAATAATGTGATAACAGTTACTATTACATTCTGCACAACATGACTACACCGATTGCAGCAACTGGTACTACAAAAATAAAAATCTCCTTCTTTCTTTAAATTTATAAGATACAGCATCAAGCCTATTAATGCATTTTCAGAATGTAAACATTATTCCCTCTGCACTGATGTCAATAAATGTGGACATGACATGCACTGTAACTGGCTAAACCACCGAAAGAATAAACAGCATTCATTTAGGCCAACTGTAGTACATGAATAAACTAAATTTATAAAATAAATTACTGAATGACTAATGAAAAACAAAAAACATTAACTGCAATTTCAAGGAAATTTTCTGATAAATTCTTTACCAACATGATTGTTATCAAATAACTGCACCACAACTAAATTGTAATTATTTTACATGATCCCAATTGCCAGACACTTATCTTTCACCTAAAGAAATCCCCTCAATGGCTCACTCCCATGGTGCTTATCAGGGAGCTCAAGTCACCTGCCATTGTAATTTGAATTTAGTAAGGCCCACAGACTAAATAGCAAATGTTGTGTAAATATGGACATCAACTTGCAAACATGTGAAAAGTATTCCAGCAACAGGTTTCATTCCAGTCAATGAACATGCAGAAAAGTCATATGCTAACTGCAGACATCACAGACAACTATAGTTCACTCACTGTATTACACAGATCATGAAGCAAGACTGAATTTTTATAACTTGTACCCTCATTGGGTGCACAATGGAGAAACAGACCTTATGTTCAGCCTGTTAAGCATGGAAGCTTGTTGTTGAATACATTAACTCTATGTTAATTGCTAAAATGTCATTGCATAATGATATGTGTGTTTGGTGTGATGTGAGTTAACTACAAATAGTATTATTGGGCCATTTTTTCTGAAGATCTAAATTCACGCCAATATGCAAGAACACATATTGACACCATTTCTGAACATCTGTCTAATGAGACAACCTATGCCTTTCAAGAAGACAGTGCAACAGCTCACATCACACATAATTCTATAGGCTTTCAAAGTATTCATTACTTAACACATGCTAAATTCCAAATGTAATTAAAAACCATATGATTGCAGCACAACAAATTCTGAATTCTTTCTTTCAAAATGTCCCATATGTAAAAAGTCACACTAGGATTAGCAATACCATTTTGTCTGGGACCGTACTTTCACAATGGTATGTTACATTCTGACACCATCTGTTCCAAGATGGTACAATTGTTAACTAAATTCTACGCACTGTGTGGACTTCTTTTTGTTACTGTAATAAGCAAGGCAGTGTAGCCATCTCACATGCCAGATCTGCACACATGCAATTTTACTTGTAGGGCAAGTTAAAGGAAAAAGAAAAAAGTAGAAATTCCCCACACTCACAAGTCTTAAAAAGCATTCAGGAAAGAGTTTTCCATTTCACCAGCAGAATTTCACTGTGCAATAAAGAGTATACATGCCCATTAGCTGAAGAAAACTGTTTTCAGCACCTCCCGTAATTATGGTGAATAAAAACCTAATACTAACTGTATTAACTGTAATACACTGAATTAAATGTGTGGACCCTGACTAAAGGAATGTTGGGGTAGCCGACATCACTGCACTGCCTCCCATCATGCAAAAGAGTCACAATGAAGAAACGATGCATGGGGCTATTTTGAGTTACACTGCACAAGTGATATTCTAGCTCATTCCCTGTGTAAGAAAATGTGCCATATAAAACCTCATAACACATAATTTCTGTGACTAACGGCTGGATAGCAAGTAGACTGCTGCCCACACTATGAGCATGCATGTTTTTGTCTAAAAACACACACTATATATATACGTGGGGGGACCCAAAAAAAACAAGATTTTTTCATGAGCGATTGATTTATTTAAAGAATTACAAAAAAATCATTAGTCACCTTCAAAGTACTCTCCATTGGATGATATGCACTTATCCAATCTCTGTTTCCACTGTTCGAAACATCTCTGGAACTCCGCAAGGTGGATGCTGTTCAGTGCTCTTGTCGAAGCTGCGATAACGTCTTCCAAAGTGTCAAATTGCCGCCCTTTCAAGTCCCTTTTCATTCGGGGAAACAAAAAAAAGTCAGCGGGGGCCAGATCAGGTGAGTAGGGGGGATGGGGCACAAGTGTCATGCCCTGGGAGGTCAAAAATTGATGAATTCGCAACACCGTGTGTGCGGGAGCGTTGTCATGGGGAATGAGCCATTTGCCCATTTGCCACAATTCCGGTTGTCCTCCGCACCCTCTCCCTCAGTCATTTCAAAACCCCCCAGGTAAAACTCCTGGTTGACTGTCTGACCCCTGGGAACGAATTCCCTGTGCACAATTCCTTGAATGTCGAAGAAACAGATCAGCATTGTTTTGACATTCGATCTCACCTGTCTGATTTTTTTGGGCCGGGGTGAACTAGGAGTC
>Ga0136643_10006771_pt1 | contig 16456 bp, 6 predicted proteins | sample TergutLab28metaG_FD_96883 | JGI IMG/M metagenome (GOLD analysis project Ga0136643, IMG submission 96883) | Labiotermes labralis P1 segment gut microbial communities from Petit-Saut dam, French Guiana - Lab288 P1 (version 3) (version 3) | ecosystem: Host-associated > Arthropoda: Insects >... | reverse complement strand
TGAATGAGTGACCATCTCTTCCCAGAGGCCGCTAACCACACAACACACAACAGACAGAAGAAACGAACATCCATGCCCTCAGCGGGATTTGAACCCGCGATCCCAGCAGTCAAGACATACGCCACAGACCGCACGGCCACCGGGATCGACCAGTTGTATAATTACCAATTTGTAATTCCTCTTTGTCTAGTCATAAAGGGAACAGGCGTCGCGAGTTCTTCCCATAACTTCTCGTTTCTTATGGCGACAGAACTGCAGTCGGACTGCAGTCAGATCGATAATTCAAGTCACTTTCTCCTCTTACGGCGCCATTCAATTCGGTTCCTGATTAGCAGCTAACACAGGGTCTGCACTGAGTATTCTCTGCAGCGTCACTTGTATTTTTATGGCTCATTTTATGATATGCAGTAACTCAGACCATGCGGTGTTGACGGTGGGATGAATGGTGAATGATAAATTGGAAGGACAGGTTTGCGGTAGTCGAGGTATTTACTGCCTTGGTATCTGTCTGACAGGATAGAGGAGAACCGCGACACACGTCAGCCAGGGTAGAAAGCGTTCGGCTGAGCTCGGAACGGAAACTGTCCCGAGTTCGGGTCCAGAGGTTTACAGCTGCACGAACCTTTTCGGTCCACTCCGCAGCGAGTTACCGGTCAGGTTATCTCAGCCGTAGCTCTGACGTGATTAGTATGTCAACTACACCATGACAGCAGTGCTTTTAGTCTATTTCGGGCCTGCTGAACCTCTAATGCGGTGCGAATAACCGGCAAAACTCGGTCTCTGCGCGGGCAACGTGACATTAGGTACAGAGAGTGAAAAACAAGTACACGTATGATGATACTTACTTACTCCATGGAGCAGAGTCCTTCTTGAGAAGCTAACAAGTTTTCAGCTAGTCAAGAAATTCCCCGCATTTTGTGGAACCCGAAGTTTCATTACCGCAATCACAAGTTTCCGTCACCGGTCGCTATCCTGAGCCAGCTCGATCCAGTCCACACCCCCACATCCCACTTCCTGAAGATCCATCTTAATATTATCCTCCCATCTACGCCTGGGTCTTCCAAGTAGTCTCTTTCCTTCAGGTTTCCCCCACCAAGACCCTATACACCCCCTCTCCCCTTACGCGCTACATGCCCTGCCCGTCTCACTCTTCTCGATTTTATCACCCGAACGATATTGGGTGAGGAGTACAGATGCACTTATAATGACATGTATAATTTAATGTGTATATTTGTCTGTATATCACCGCAATAAAAATGCAGACTACTGATAACATGAAAAAATTTATAATAATGTAGTAATTCACTACATAGGCTGGGGTGTCGCTATTGTCATATATTTACAAAATTATTTAGTAATATATGTACATCATAGTAAATAAGTGACTCGTAAGTCTTTAGCATTGCTTTGGCGTTTTGGCTCGAGTTTACAAGGGAAAGGTTCAAAAGACGTTTCAAATGTCTAGCGGTCAACACAACCGCTTTGCTACCTACGGGTTGGTCGCAGCGTGTCATTTCTTCTGATCTCTGATGATTGCAGATCTGATTGTTACTAAAGACGCAGCAACGAGTTTAATTGCAGCATTTACTTCTTTAACATTTCAAATTCTTGCGGTTCCTTTGTCTACCGCCACGATTAACATTAAAAAATTTCTACATGGTACTCGCTTTGTGTTGAGTGTTTTGTACGTATCTCAGAACAGACAGCGATTTTTGCTTTATACATCATTAACTGATTGTTTTTTATAACCGTGGTGGAAAGTGTTTACAGCGCGGTACGAACTGATGCCTTATATAAAGCAGGTTACGTTTCGTCTTTAAAAGGTTAATAATGTAATAGCGCACATTGAACGTTGGGATTAAAAATTGTGAATCAGCGTGTATGGAGAAAAATACATTATCACAAATATGAAAGAAATTAAAAATAGTTTTTTTATGGGCTGTTATGAGAACCTTTGCAGAGTGTGTCACGGTTTAAAGTAAAGGGAAACAATAGAATGTTAATAGTTGTAAAGTAAAGGTACAGTGATCCCGTTACAGGCCCGGTGTGGCCCAGAGGGTGGGTAGAGATGTATAGCTCTACTCTTCCATGACTGCGGCACTAGAAGGGGGTGAGTGGTCAGTAGCACGCCCCGGCCGCACTTTACCCCCGGAAAAGACCCGGTACCCATTTTACAGGAGACTGGGTGGGCCCCACGGCCGGTCTGGACGGGCGGAAAATCTCGTCCCCACCGGGATTCGATCCCGGATCGTCCAGCCCGTAGTCAGTCGCTATACTGACTGAGCTACCCGGCCCACATTATTGTAACATACACTTTATTTTAGCAAGAACGTTACTATCGATAGTTGTACTATAACTAACTCACTCACTCATTCACTCACTCACACACTCCATGGAGTTCTTCATGAGAAGCTGACAGCTGCTCAGGTAGCCAAGAACGCCCTGTATTGTATGGAACCCGAAGGTTCATTGCCACATTCACAAAGTCCCCAGCTTGTCTGTCCTGAATCAGCTGAATCCAGTCAACGCCCGACCATCTCTCATTGATTCATTTATGTGCTATCATTTCATCTACCCCTTGGTCTTCCCAAGTGGTCCCCTACCTTCAGGTTTCCCTGTCAAAACCGTGCATGCCCTTCTCTCGTACCTGATAGTAACACATGCTGCACACATCACATTCGCCTTTAAAACTATTATTATTATTATTATTATTATTTAAAGCCCAGTAAAATATGTCCGCTGTGCAGTTAACATGAAGCTAAAAAGAGCCGAGGTCAGTCATTGGTTCGTATTTACGCCACGTACTGGCCAGTCACAATTACTTGTGTCATGTCCGTCTTGTGATCGTGATTCAAGTTCTTGACGTTACTGTACGCCACTCAAGCGGCATTATTTAGGATGGTGTCTTCATGTATTTCGAAAGCGCTGGTGTTCTGAGGCCTTCCAGCTCTCTGGGTCACTTACCTGTAACATGCGCATGCAGCAAAGTTATACCAAAATTAGCAACGTCACATGATGCCTATCCATTTCCATCATTTTATAACGACTTCCAACTGCGTATCTTGTGTCTGTCTGTCATCCGAGTGACATATCCACACCCGTTATGATGCCATCAGTTTCCATTACAGGTAAATGACTATAGAAGTTATAAAATTCGCATGCTTTGGTGTAATTTCGTCATATTCTTATCCGGCACTGCTTTAAAGGCAACTTGGGCATAACGGAAATCTGTCTTTAGCGGAAAACCTTCACATTTCCGAGGATTCTAACTTAAGTACCCAATTAAACGGAACGTGCTTGCGGCGGGGGTAAAGACGGTCCCATGCGGTTCCGTTACAAACAGGCCTGGCTGAGCGTCTGAACGTTTATTTCAGCATGTGAAAAACTGACAGAAAGCTGTTTTATGCAAAATTAGAGATTATCAGGGACGTGACAGCGAAGGTTAATGTCTTCCTAGTTGTGACACCGTGGATTCTAGTAGCTAGTTACTAAGGTTCTGCACTGCGCTACAAGCAGGAAGTTTTCATTGACGTAATCCTCCAGTTCGCAATATGGACCTGGGGTCGACTTAGCCTGTAACTGAAATGAGTACCAGGGATATCCCCTGCGGGTAAAGACGGCCGGTGCGTAGGGCTGACAACCTTGCAACTTTCGTGTGCCGATTGTATAGATATCCAGGGAGCCTCAACCTCCTGGAGCCCACACAGGGGCCTGTCCAAGCCTGTATAGGGATAGCTTTACCTTTGGTTTTTAAGGTTCTAGATAGGCATTGCCTATGTATTCTACATAGCAAGTGGAGACAGAAAGTATCACGATAATCGGCTACCAGGTTACAACGTGCCACTTCCGACACGACAGCAATCTTTAAGTTTTTGGTGCGTATGTACCTGTATAACGGACGCTTTTTAACATTATCAAGAGGTGATGGTGCTGAGGACAACAGTGTAAGGTGGAGTTCCGTTGAGAAGATACGAAAAAGTCTGCGACAAACGATGTCACACGTAGCCAACAGCTAAACAGATCGGCTCCTTACGTAAGGCATAGCGCTAAAAAATTGTTACACCGTGCTACTGACATAAATGTTCGGGGTGTTCCCACTTCTAGATTCCCTCTGTAGTACGTACATACTTTTTATAAGAGAGCTCGGAAAAGTTTCGTGTTGTAACGCTTGAAAGGCTAGCAATAATTATATTTTAAATTTCAGGTAATTGGCATTTCGAAGCACAAGGCTGTCTAGTGTAGATTCTCTGTACAAAAAAAAAAGAAGTGAAAATTATGGTTAAACCTTCTCTTCATTGCATTGTCTGCAGTTTTAAACGCACGAGATGACTGTTGCATAACAGCATATGTATGTAAATTTATAATGTTTCTAAATTTCTTGTGTTTAGCTGCAGTAGTACTGTCTTTCCATCAAACAATTGTGCGTTCTTTTTTGAAGGGGGTCATCCCGTTGTGTATCGTCAACTGTTTATTCTATTAGTACCGTCAATACACAACATATGCATGGTGTCGCATTGGACAAACATTTTAACTATATTTTCGTTGTTGTACCGTGCATGTTGTCAAGTCACTCAACTATTTTACCAACCACTGCACTTATATGAATTTATAAAATTTACACCTTTAAACACTAAAAACGCTCCGACATGTATAAGTGCTGTGGTTGGTAAAATGAGTAATTTAACTATACCTTAACAATACTATTCTTTATTGGCCTGATGATGGCCGTTTAACGACCGAAACATGTCGCCAGATATAACCCAGTTGTACTAATACATCTGGTCTTTGCATATGTTGTTTATTGACGGTACTAATGCAATAAATAGATTGTGAGTTCTGTTTCTCGCTCTAGCCTAATTAGGCTAGAGCTAATTGTGACGTTGTTCTTAGCACAACTTTCTTAGGCTCGTGCATTTCCTGCCGATGTTTGTTCTGTTACGTCAATCGAAATTCACCGTTCATAAATATTTTTTTTCCAGACGTCATGTGACGTGTCCGATTTATGAAACTTCGCTGGTTCAAAAAAGACGCGAGGTGAAGTTGTCACTCCGTAGGACATGAAGGCATACGTGGGACGGGGGCCGGGGGTTGTTTCATGTCTAGATCAGGACTGATCAGCATTTCGTGTGTTGCGGGCAGCTTCTGAGAAATTTAATCTGCATGCGGGCAACATAAAAATTAATACACAGAATGAAGAACGAATGACAATGAGTGTAATTATATGTACGTATAATTTTACTTGTCTGTTTCTCTGTAAATAATGTGCAATGAAATGTGCTGAAAATAATACGATAAACGTATTTAAAAATGCTATTCATGACGTAGGCTAGGGTTTCGCCATTTTTAGCGCTTTTTTTTTTCCTTACAAAACGATCCGTTAATTTAACGTGTGCCTACATAAATAGCAGCTGGTAAGTTTTCAAAACTGCTTTGGCCTTATGTTTCAAGATTTGCTAGGGAAAGAGTTGAAAGCCATTTGCTCATTTTAAATGTCTCCACGAGCAACACAGCGGGTTGAACGAGGCTGCTGTACGTGGAGGTGAATGGTCAACTTCAGGGCTTGTTACTTAGGGGATAGGGGAGTTGGCTGGGCCCCGCAGCTGGTTTGGACGCTTTGGAGAGGAAAAAAACTTTTACCTTTACCGGAAATCGAACCCCGTCTATACTGTTGTCCAGCCCGTAGTCAGCCACGCTATTCCGGCTTGCCAAAAAGACACAAAACAGAAATAGATGTGTACTCATTTAACTGAACACCGAATTGGCCGGAAGTGTAATTACGTACGAGCAGAGACGACGTATTATTCAATTGTCTTTGTCAAGTCACATCTGTTGTTGCTAATACTTCATGCTGTTCTGCCATGCCTCTGAAATTTTTGATATTTGTTTATATTCCACTCTTGCTGGTGTTGTTGGTTCGATTCCTGAGTGTCCATTTTCGGTAATGAAAGCTCGTTGCCTCCGATCCGTTCATCCCACAGCGTACGCTTCGCTGTGGACAGGCTGTCGTCAATGAACTGGGCTGTTGTTCGCGTAATCGCAGGATTAATTGCGTATGTCCATGGGAATCGTGATGCCGTCATTTTCAGCAAGGCTTGAAACTGTGATGTCTTGGGCTTAGCGTGCATTAAGTGTTTTACTTCAAACGTAGAGCCTGCATAAAAGCGATAACCTTCTAATAATTTAATGAAACTTCCGCTCAACTTGACTGTTCATCAGAAATGAGGCCAGTTGGTCAACAATTCATACTTCCTGCATTCGGACGATCTATGTATTGAATTCCGAGAATATCCAATCGTAATTAAATTTTTGTGGTGTTTGCTGGTGCGACGATACAGCTGTCTTGCAGTGCTGTAGGATTTCTACATATGAAGCAGTGTTGTCAAATGACCAAGCGAGTAACAAACCAGCCTAACCAGTTCAACATGCCAACCAGCTAACTACTTACCCAACCAGATGGTGGATGTCGTGCCTAAGGCCTTTGGTTCGTGGCTTTGAAGGACTTGCACCAGTTGTACCTGGTTTCGAATGAGAATTATGATGGTCGTACTACACTTAACCCTTTACAGACTAACATTTACGCCAAGTATAAAGGCCCAGTCCGTACCGCGCAGTAAACACACTCCGTCTCGGTTATAAGAACCAGTCGGTTAATTCTGTATTGAGAAATAATCGTTGTTTGTTCTCAGATCCACACAAAACTCATGAATGTACTAACTGGGCTGAATGCAGAACTGTTGAATCTTACATCTTATATAGCAGCAAAAGATTGTAAAGGGTTAACTGCCTAATTCACCCTTTCCTGACAGTCCCTTACGTCCTGTACACTGCTGTCATTTTTCATTTATTGCACCTGTTCTGCCTGCCTGTAGTGACTCCTATTCTTTCACTTGGCACTAAGTTTGGCTTGTTATTTCTGAGCCCGTGCAGGTAAATATGCTGTCATATCATAACTTGAGCCACGGCCGAGTCGTTCTACGTCGGTTCAAGCTGATTGTTCACTCATCCTGTCATGCGACTGTACATGAATCGAAAATTACTAACAGCAAATGCCGATAAGTGAGCCAAGAATAAAGGATAAATATTACGTGTGACGGGACAATAGACAACTTTGTAAGTCCTAGTGAGGTTACAGATGGAAATCGTTGGGTTTGCCAGGTTTCTGAATTTTGACCATCGTCTGTTATGCGAAAGCAGACAATTTTACCGCAACTGGACTTTTTCTGTGCTCGGACACATTGTTGGAGTGGCGATCAGTTAGTGGGGCCCGACAGAGAGGACCATTTTCAGTCACTTGTCACCTGGGGACAAGAACAGGCTCGGCATCGGACAATATGCGCCTTTTTCTAGAAACGAGCATAATGTACCTCCTTCAGCACACTGTCGAAGTAAATGTCGTTGGCTGATGTCTGTTATGAGTTCTGTTTACAGGCCTTCCATAGCCTGTGATCGCTTTTTGCCGTGTTATTTTTTTTGTACTGTACCCCGAGCAAAATCGATATCTTAATAAGCGAGGCCTAATAATTAATTACTTTCATTGCTGTATGAAAGTGCACATCGGCATAAGGGAGCGACTGTGGTGACTGGGCCAAGTACTGATTATACAGAAATCTGTGTACGGTGCCCCGCAGGAGGCAGACTTATTTATCTTCTCCACGGCATCGAGGGGCCGGTATAGCGGCTAACGGTCGGAGGATCGAACCCGGGTGGGGGTAAGGTTTTCCGAACCCGTCCATATCGGCCGTGGGCCAACCCAGCCTCATGTACAATGGGTACCGGGTGTCTTTCCTGGGCGTAAAGCGGTCGGGGCGTGGCTTTGACTACCCCACCCCCACAAACGCCGAGGTTAAAGAAAGAGTAGAGACATATCTCTACTCCCCTTCTGGGCCTTCGTGGCCTGTTGTAGTGTGAACTTTGCCTGTTAACACAGCATCTAGACTGGCAGTAGAGCTCTTCCACCATCGTGTAAAATTGGGACCAGTCGCCCTTTCCTTGGGGTTAAAGCAGGTTGCAGCGTAAAGCTGACGAAATACATGTGATTGACGTTGTACATTCACACAGCTTCGTATTATGGGACTGAACCGTGCATTGGAACAGATTTTCTTCTCATTACCGTGGGCGCCGTATATTGAACCTAGTTGTTATATGTTTCATTTGTATATGCATTATCTCTGAAAACCGCTTGTAGGATTACGGCCTTTAACTGAACTGCAAATTAATTTTCGTTTAGCGAAATTGACTTAGCGAACAACTGTCAAGGGAAGCGTCCTTGTCAGAAGAAGAGATGCCTACGTCATGAAACGATCCTACGGCTGTGGTTTCGGTACGTGTGCTTGCACTTTATGGCGCGATTGAGTGCCTTAATCGTGAAGTCCCAAGATCGGACCTGGCTCAGGTACAGGCACAGGCACCGCTCACAGTTTCGGACACCCCTTCAGAGTTCTGATTACACGTTTGGATAATGCCTTGACGTAGACCAAGACGCCTCTCTTCAGTACCTTAATTCGTAACTCATACACTTCATACTGGGTGGTGGATGACCCTTGTACTTCATAGAGAGTTTTAAATGGAAAAGACGACATTACCCTCTCGAAATTCTGTTATTATGGATTTGTCAGGGCCTTTTGATTGTCTTATGTCACGTGAATTTTGACAGCTTAGACCCCAAGTTTTCAAAGGGAAAATAACGGGTTTTTACGGCCTTAACATCTAATGTGTTTCCACATGAATGACGTCACATATCACGCGTTCGCAGCAGCGCTTTATATGCGTGGCGTTTATATCCGTATATTGTGTTCATAGGTCGGTTTTTGGTTATTGGCTGTGTCATTTTATGCAAGTGACGGTCTCCGTCGACCCCATAGTGGGCAATAACCTCGACGAGCTTCGTGAAAGCGCCTTTCTGCCTTTGTCAGAAGAAGCAGGCTTAACTGCAGCGTGAGAAAATATATGGCATTTCCAAGCAACGAAAGTGGGTGTTATGTTCTGTGTGTCGGATATTAAACTGCAGCAGCTTCGGCAAACATTGTGGCGGATTAGATTCAGAAGCACTGCAGAACAAGTAGGCTACAAGGTTTTTGTTATGCGCACTCGCCATTGGCGGAGCGCATTTCAGGATTCCGAGCTATTGAAACATATGGAGGCCTGAATTTTATGTTTTGCTGACCGTGCATCCTGGTACAACTCTGGGTAAATGACCAACTTGATGCACAATTACGTTATATAATATGTTTATTATCATAATCCTCTACATGTTTCGAGCAACTCTGTGCTCATCATCAGGAGGTGGAATTGTATTAATACAGCATCTGGTATAGTATTCTCTGTAAGTGGGCCTCCGGGATGCAGGTGCACCTGCACACCGGACGGTCACTTACTATACTGTGCTATACTATACTAATACTATACCAGATGCTGTATTAATACAATTCGACCTCCTGATGATGAGCACAGAGTTGCTCGAAACATGTAGAGAATTATAATAATAAAATTATTAATAACGTAATTGTGCATCAAGTTGGTCATTTACCCAGAGTTATATGTAGGCCTGTTTATAAATTATTCGTGCGGTTGCAGCTCATTGTGTCGTTTCGCAGTACAAATTCTAGATTTCCAATTACAGGAGTTTTTCAGATATGATACCTCAAATTGCTGTAGTCGCCATGTTGCGTTAGCATTTTGCATCTGCATGTGTTACCAAGTTCTGTCTGCAGAACTGCAGACTTGTGTTTCACCTCGCACATCTCGTTGTGTTTGTATACGGGTACATTGCAAGGTAATTTATCGTTCACTATTAACACAACTTATTTTTTACGTATTAATTATTACTATACAGTTGTCGTTATGCATTACCACTCGAGGGTACCTTACAAGACTGACGTCAGGATTATAATTTTAAGTCCTTAAGCTCGTTTACAAAATTGCGTAATGCGACTCTTAGCTTCGTCGTGTCTGCCCCCCCTCCCCCCCCCTTTCCGGCCGCATGGAACAACTCATTTCCCACTGGAAATTTTGTATTTTAATATTTTTTGTGAATCTGTCAAGAAAATTTTAGTTTCATTAAAATCTGACAAGAATAATGGCTACTTTACTAATATCCATTTTTTTTATTATATCTGACTCTTTTCTTTTTAAAATGAGAAGTGTTTCAGACAATATTTATAGAGAAAATCAAAACACACATTTTAGGTTCAATAATTTTTTTAATCATGACGTTTATGAGATAATGTAGAAAAATATTGTAAGACTGGACGGGCCACAGATGACAATATGGTGTATGCCCATTGCACGCTGGATACCTGAGGCTACCAACACACACTTAGACTATGTATTACTTATTGCTTTTCCGCTGCAACAAATGGTTGCACGAACGCGTCTTGATGTTACGTCATACGTACGTTGCATGTCTTATATGTTAGTGGTCTGAAGATGACCACATAGCGGTCGAAACCTGTAGCCGTTTAACTCTTCTCACACGTAAAAAGTAGTTGTTTTGGTGGTGAATGATAATTACCTTGTGACGGTATGTTCAGTAGCGCAAATGCTTTTCATGTCTCCAAAGTTCACGCAGCAGGCATGTCGGTTTGAAAAAGTTAAAAAGTGATGAGACCGAGAGACGAGGGAAGTTGTTCAGACCGTAATGTCGGATGGCGCACTTTTGGAATCTCAGCCAATACACCGGCCTACCTGACCGCGGTTTTCGATTCCGATGGTACGGTGTGGAAATGGTTTCCAGAGCTGGTCTGGACGTTTTTACGAGGGACAAAATATGTCCCTTGCACTGGACTGATCCTTAATAATTCACCCTCTGCCAGTCACTTGATCGAAAATGAATGTAACTCAGGCAGGCAATGGCATGAGGGTCTTGGGTGAAGATTCATTTGCTACCGCTCTCCATACCCCAGAACAGGAACTCACTTGGACGGTACTACCTGTACTACCTGAAGCTCTGGCTGCGTATTTGGCAGGTCACCAGCAGCTCGTTTAGCGATTGGCGCTAGCTCATGAATAGAATGGCAGAGACGTCGGTCCACGCCTGTGTTATGTAGTACTCTATACCAGCACTCAATTCCACTCGAAAACGTCAAAGCTTGATTATCGATCAACCACAGACCCCAGTACTCAATAACATTGTTTCGTGTTCTTACAGTGGCACTTCAGTGACAAAAATTTGACTCCTCACACATTAAGCCACGCTGTTCGAGGTCATACGTGTATGAAAACAGCAAAGGTGACGAGAGTTCTGTTAGATGACAATTCAGTGCTTCATTGTCACCTCGCCGATTGCAGTGACTGCCCGCTCCAAGCCTCGTGCTGCTCCCACTCCCTGTCCGAAAATAATGTCTGCTTGATTTATGTAATTAGCACAAATTGCTACTGAAGAACGCTGAAGTTTTATCATTTAAACACGAAGCGCAGACTGCTATATTTAAAGACCCAGTTCGTACCGCACAGTAAACACTTTTCATCTCAGTTATAAAACCAGTCAGTTTGTGCTGTATGGGGCAGAAGTCGCTCTTTGTTCTGAGATAACTGCAAAACACGTCAATGCAGTGTGCAGAAAGTATAATTGTTGAATCTAGGAAGTGTGTCATCCCCGTTATGTGGGTGTGAAAATTGGAAAGGGTATGTAGTCAAACACAACTATGTCAATTAAGGTGTATTTAATGGCTGAAGATGGCCAGTAAAGGCCGAAACATGTAGTTGTCTAGTATAGCCATTAAATACACCTTAACTGACATAGCTGTTGCTGACTACATTCCCTTTCCACAATTGTTGAATGTTAAACCTTTTGGTGCATCGCGTAACCAGTAGGCTTTAAAAGGTTAATGTGTACTGAAACCTAAGTATTGCTTGTATTAGACCACATTTGCAGGCGGTTTGAAAACAGATCTCAAGTATGGTGAATTCTTTTCGAATTGTCAGTTAAAGAAAGCAAAGGTGGGTCCAATTTTACTTCATTAATAATTAATGTTTGTTTTATTTTACTTCATCTTGAAAAGTCACCTCCTGTATTTTTCATGTTTTTTTATTCTCCAGAAGAGTACCTGAAAGTTGGAACGGCCGTTTTTTTCTTGCCAGTTCTTTCATTCTGTGGGTCTCCTTCCTCCTAAAGAGACTGCAAGACGCGAAACTAGAGTAAAAGCATAGATTGAAAATGGCCGTTGTTTTACTGCATAGAAAATCCTACGGTTTCACACTTTGCAGGATAGCACATTAAAGTGCTGGATATGTGATTCGGGAACTGCTTTTCAGTTATGCTTCATACTTCTCTTACGCTTCCATTCATATAAGCGTGCGTCGCGCCTTTTAGAAAATTTAACAGATCACCGATTTTACCGGGGTGGAGTTATTAATAATGCCAAGCATATTCAACGCAGGGGTGCACAAGTCCCTGGCGCCTGGTCTCCAGCCGACTGCCTTTTGACGGTGGCGACTAACATTAGTACGTCGTCTGTGCTACTTACTGCAATGCCACCCTGCTCGCGCCAAGAATTTTGAGTTGGTCCCTAGATTTGTAGAGCTGTGAACCCGTGTATCATGCTAAAACCTTTGTTCTGATATGTAATAATAACAATGAAGTATTCTTCGTCTTCTGGCATTACAGTCCGTGATGAACATTAGCCTCTACCAAACTGTCTTCCACTGTAGTCTGTCCTGCTGCTTACCCCTCCAGTTCCTCACACCCATGTTCTTTAGATCTTCCCCAACAGACACAAACCACCTCAACCTAGGTTTTTCTACATGTCTAGTGCCTCCTGGTTTGAGTAAGCTTTCTGCAAGGACCCCGTTCTTGCATGCTAAAGAAGTGTCCTAACCACCTCAGTCTACCTGTTTTAATAACTTTAACCATGTGTACTCGTAATTGATCGTAGAGCCCATAAAGAGCATTACTGTATCTTGTACAAAAAAGTACTGCTGGGTCTAAATGTACAGAGCGCCATTCGCACTAAGGAGCAACAGTAGAGGGCGATAAAATGATGAAACGGCGCCGGATAGGGTCTCGATGCTGCCGTTACCGTATTTCGTGAACTTTTGCTTTCTATTGAGTGGTATTTAGGCGAGTTAAAAACGTCGTGGCACACTTAGCATCACGTTGAATTACGGCACACCCCTTTGTGTAACCCCAATTCCGTACTTTTACTGTTAGGGTAAAGAAGATGTTTTTAATCTGTGTGATTTCGTACAGTTTTTGCGAATTGTCCTCGTTTTACACGGCCCTTAAGTGAGGTTACTTGTCGGAAATGGAATGCTATCAGGTTACCAATTGTTCTCGGGTTCTCGTGCTTATTCTCATCTTCGTCAAGCGAATTTTGGGTCATTAGATTAAAGGAGATAGACCAGCATTCTTCCAGATCTGTGACGAGCTCGCATCGCTTGTCATGTTGTTGAAAGAGCAGAGTTAGAAACTTAGGACAACCAACCTCTCACGGTAGCACATGTAAAGTTCGTCTTCTGCACTGCGCCCCTGCTATTCCCACTGAGGTGTTTGCAGTAGTTAAGAATATTTACTCCTTTGAACTTCATTGTCCTTCACAGGAGTGGCTGTTAGTGTTTGGTGCCTTTCCCCACAGGCTACCTTGACCAGACTGCACCTCTTGTTGACACAGGAAGACATCTGGACCCTGCTGAGTCAGGGTCATCTGGAGTTGGTCAACACGGAAATAAGTAGTCGCGGAGGTCACTCATAAGGCTACACAAAGCTTAACTGATTATGTCAGCATGGTTTGGTGCCCGGCTCTGCAGACCTCTTAAAGCATTTCTGCCACGCATTGCTTGACGCGGGGAAACGCACGCACATGCTGTGGGGACTGTATAGGATTTAATGTAAAAGTTTTTGCTCGTGTTAACTAGGCGGCTATATGAAACTGCAACCAATAAATAGGCCTAAACATTTTAAAAGTGAACGTACACCTACGCCAGTGGAGTGTAGGTACGGCTAATTGTCCCCGATAACCCATAGTAATGTCACCCGCGCCTTTTTTCATCCTGATCTTCCCACATCTCAGAATGCCGCCAAGCTCAGACCACAACATTTTCACTGCTGTTGGCCTCTAAGCCGCTCCTTACGTATGACGTGTGTTCTGGGAAGGTTATAAATTACTAAAGTGTTATTCTGCTCATCGTAATTCTTTGTCACTGTTATTTTTTTACCTGTTGCACTGATATAATTAACCATGACCGCGCTGGGTTTGTAGGACACAATTTTCGTTGCTAATAAAAACATGAATAACGAGATACAATTTTAAGGCAAGGTATCCCCGTTGTGTGTTTCTCTAAATAAAGTATAGTCTAACACGACTTTTTATTAAATATTATGTCAGACTGTACTTTGTTATATTATTTAATTAGTAACGAGATAATTCATTTAGCTGTGTAGCTAACAAAGATTTCATACTTGTGTATTGATCGTGGGTGTTTATTTTACTTGCAAACTGATTTTATTATAAATTGGCACTTTTTTGGTCTATCAATATTCCAAAATATGTATTTCTACATCGTCGCCATTAATAAACTTATTTCAACCGCGTGGAGGAAGGCAGTTTTAGAGCAAGATGGCTACTGTCAGATAGCAGAAACGCCAGGAAGTATTCTTGAGTTGCTTCGTAGCAGATTTCGAAACGTGTGGTTCCTGTCGGAAGAGAAACGTAGAAGATGTGCTGAGTGGGATAGTTGTTTTGTGATATTCGAAAAGTATACATCTGTACCGCATGCCGAAATCGCAAATGCGTGCGCTCATAAAAAATTCGTAATATGAACGTTAATTAACCCTTTAAGGACGAAACTGTATCTGTCTGATTTGAAGACCCAGCTCGTACCGCGCAGTAAACACTCTCTGCCTCGGTTATAAAAACCGATGATTTACTGCTGTACAGAGAAATAATCGCTGTTTGTTCTGAGATCCACGCTAAACACATAAATGCATTTTGGGCAGGACACAGAATTTCTGAATGTTAAAGCTGGTGGTACATGAAGTAAGTCTTAGGCTTTAAAACGCGCAGTTAGTGTACTTTAATTAGTACAGTATTTATAGTATTCGTGTTTTTTTTTTGTTAACGACTGTTAACTGTGTGCGTCCTGAGCTTCCTTTGTTGGACAGTATGTCATATCAATTGGATGTGTTCTGTGAGTGAAATTGAGTGATATTTCACTCAACTTGCAGCTGAAGAGAATAAAAAAAATCAACCGGTCAATTGAATGATGTAATCAATCAAATAAAAGGTTACATTCATGTTGGAAATTAATATTGCAGCCTTTGGACAGGTTACTGCTGCATCGCATGCTTGCGTGCGTGAGGAGGTATCGCCCGCACGACACAGCAGCGTTGCGCAAGCCCTGAACTTCGGGAGTAGAATTCAGAATAACTGAATCTGTACAGCTAAGAAGCTATTAGAAGAATATGTTTGGCGTTCCTTCCTTCAGATGTCAGGAGTTTCACCCGTCGCCATGTTTGTGATTTTCAACGCCCACAGATATTCATACATAATTTGTCGAATAAGAGCGGCACCAGTTTTTAGCAGAGCACAGGTGTTGTCTTTGTTAACACAGCTACATGTTTCGGCCAAACTGGAGCCGTCCTCAGGCTGCGAAGTAATTTATCAATTTGGCTGATCCCGGTAGCCGCGCAGTCCAAGGCGTAGGTCTGCGGCCTCTTGTTTGCTGGGATTGCGTCTTCGAATCCCCCCGGGGGACATAGATGTCTGTCACTTTTCAATATTGTGTGTTGTCAGGTAGAGGTCTGTGTGACGGGCCGATCCCTCGTCCAGGGGGATATTACCGCGTTCGCTCACCCTCGCGTGTCATTGAATGTGATCAGGTGCAATAATAACCTCCTACATCTACAATGATTGTGTACAAGAGGCCAGACTAAGCAGCGATTTATACAAATAATGTAATAAAACATGTAAAGATGAGGTGAAAACTGTTTTGTCCAAACACCCAGCTCGTACCGCGCACTAAACACTTCATCGCGGTTATAAAAACCAATCAGTTGGCGTTATATAGGGCAAATGTCACTGTTTGTTCTTAGATAAATACACAACACACAAATACAGTGGGGCAAAGCGTACAGTTTTGGAATGTTGAACCTGCTGGTGCATCAAGTAACCAGTAGGCTTTAAAAGGTTTAGTATAGTACAGATATGCGTCTCTTAACGACGGGGATACGTTCTGAGAAATGCGTCGTTAGGCGATTTCGTCGTTGTACGAACGTCATAGAGCGTACTTACACAAACCTAGATAATATAGCCTACTACACACCTAGGCTGGGGGACCGCGGTAGCACAGTGGTTAAGGCGCTGTGCTACAAATCAGAAGGTCGCTGGTTCGATCCCAGCTAGTGTCAGTGGATTTTTTATTGACATAAAATCCTTCCGATCGCACTATGGCCCTGGGGTCGACTCAGCCTCTAACAGAAATGAGTACCAGGAGCATTTCCAGGGGGTAAAGGCGGCCGGTG
>Ga0136643_10006770_pt1 | contig 16456 bp, 6 predicted proteins | sample TergutLab28metaG_FD_96883 | JGI IMG/M metagenome (GOLD analysis project Ga0136643, IMG submission 96883) | Labiotermes labralis P1 segment gut microbial communities from Petit-Saut dam, French Guiana - Lab288 P1 (version 3) (version 3) | ecosystem: Host-associated > Arthropoda: Insects >... | reverse complement strand
TTTTCTGAAAAGGTTTTGATTTTGTTTATAAAGTGTGTTATTTACAGATTGTGTCTAAACATTAAAATATTAAAAATTTTACTTTAACAGTGCGTTGATGTTCACCGGATATTCAACAGTTGAATATCCGGTGAACATTAACGCACTGTTAAAGTAAAATTTTTAATATTTTAATGTTTAGACACAATCTGTAAATAACACACTTTATAAACAAAATCAAAACCTTTTCAGAAAATTTTAACTAGATGTATTCCACAATTGTAAACACTATGGGATCCCAAAGTGGGCAAAGCATCTGGTAACGGAAAATGTTGTAAGGGCCTGAAAATGACTAACTTTTAGTCGAAACATGTACCCTTGCTTAAGACTAAAAAAGATTGTGCTGACTTATACTGTGTAACGTTAATTGAATTGCAAGCACATCGTGATGCCTTCATTCAGAGGATTATGTAACATTTGCTTGTTGGTTATTACCCGAAGGGCTAATTTCAAGTGTTTCTTTGGCATGGAGTTCGGCTTGGTGAATCTGCAGCGTCTATCAGGTGCAGTGATGTAAACTGCAGTCTTGCACAATATTTGCTGATACAGCTGAGCCTCGCTCGACCGCTGATCAATGTTCCTCCACGAAGACGTAGGACAGAGTCGGTCCCAATTCAAGTGGATTTGTGAAGTCAAAGTGAACTAACAACAAATCAGAGGAAAAATTCCTTTTTTTTTATTGTGTTCCACGGTGAATGAATAAAGCAGTTGAGAAGATGAGAAACACATCAGAAGCTGTGCACGTATGGGTACATTCTTACGATAAAAAAACTACTGCATATAATTACCATTGCACTTTGAAAGTTATGTCTAAATTTAACCTACGGACATGATTATTCTAGCAATAAATAAATCGCGTTCAAACAAAGGAACTGAAATTAAAAAGTCCGTCTGAAATTGCGTAGTGAAACGTGAATTAGACTACTTTTAGAGCGTGAATTTCCATGTTTAATCTGATGACATAAGACTTATAAGATGACTCTATGCCCCCTGTTCTGCATTATTGCCTCTCCTCCTTTCCATTTACCATGTATGTCGGACAATGTTGCTCGCTGCAGCAACGATTTCTGTCTTCATGCTTTGTAAATTGTGTTGAAAGGGATTTAGATGTTAAGTTTTAAATTTATTATTATGGAAAGCAAACAAGAAGTTTAAAATGTTGTGTGCATCTGAACGCTCTATTTTATGTAGCGCTGTAACACGATGAACAAGAGAAACATTACCAAGTTTGTAAAGTGAACAAAGATAGCCAGAATAATTTATGAGTTAGTATACTGCAATTAATATTATTCTTGGCACCGCATTGAGAAAACGCGGCCTATTTATGAAACAGGCATTGATTTGCAAATACAGTTTACAGCTTGGAATTACACACGCAGAATATTTTGTGCTGTAAGGGAAGAGGATTGCTAAAACTGATTTTTTTTAGCTCAAGACAAAAATGCTGTCACACCCAGCGAGACGCAATATTTGTATGTGTGTTGAACAAAGAAGTTTTGGTTTGTATAGGATAGCGGATTGACAAGAATTAGAAATGTTAATTTATCTAGGCTTTGGTAATCGGTGAGTAGATAGGAGGGAGATCAATTTGAATAACATGTGCCGTGAAGGGGTGGCTGGGGGTGAAGTTCAAGTAGCAGGTTCTTATGAACATTGCAACAGATATTCGGCGTCTATAAAAGGCAGGAAATTTCTTGACCACTTCAATGAATAGCAAATTTCCAAGAAAAGCTCTTCTTCGCCACACAATAACTGTTTCATTACATGTTCCATGCTCTCGCCTATGTCCCTGGAGATGAGTGGGAAGTAAAGGCGGTAGGAATGCAAGAGAAGGGAAAAGTTTCTTCCCTCATAGTTAAGTACTATGCCATGAAGACGTGTAGGGAGGGGGGAGGGATGGAGTTATAATTGCATGCATTCTTATCTTTGACACCAGATGGTGGTGAGCGGTCAGTTGCGCGTTTCGATCTTCTAACCCCCAGGAAAGACTTCCCTGTAAGCGCTGTGTAGGGGACTTGGTTACCCCAGGGCCAGTTTGGAAACTGTGGACAAGATAGAAATCTCTGCCTCCTTCTGGAACCTAACCCTAGTTTCCTGATCGTTCAGCCTGCAGGGTAGTCATATTGAAGTAATTAGAGACCTTAATGCCTATTATGAATTTACTATCCTGGATTTGAAATGGTAATGGTAAAGCAATCCCTGTAAGACCTGGACAGACCCTGAGTGTTCTAGGAGGTTCAAGCTCCCAGATTTCAGGGCAATCGGTACAAGAAGGTAGTAAGGTTGTCACACTTAAGCACCGGCCACGTTTACCCTCAGGAAATATTTCTGGTACTCATTTCTGTTAGAGGCTGAGTCGCCCCCGGGCCGTAGTGCGGCGGGAAGGATTGCGTCAGAATTAAACTGGAATGGCTGAACATATCCATGAGAAACATGGGACTGATTAGTCAGGCCCGGGTGTAACCTCGTCAAAACGAAATATTACAGTGTAGACGTAACCCTTTCTATAAGTGGACTGGAAAGTAATCTCTTTCTCGTTAACGTTTTCCTAGAAGAACAAGGAACTGCTGCTGAAATATTGTAGACATATTGCCACCCGCCCTTGTCTTACGAGAGAGACTGCCACACTTTGTACCAAGGATCTACAGAAAACGTAATAAGAAATCATTAAAGTTTAGATATGAAACCATTCTAAATTTACTTCATAGTAGAAATTTTACTTTCTTTATATGAAAGAGCCATGCATTGTGATTTACACGCAGTTTTACCACATACTTGTTTTAGAGCCTATTGTATTGCCATGGGGTCGTGTGTTCAGTGCAAACGAAATCTCGGAAACACTTCAGTTTTTAATACAGAGGAATGGAAAAAAAGAGTACATTTTTAGATTAATCGCACTTGGATATATCTCCTTCTCCTCACCCTTTTCTCCTTCATATCATGGAGTAAAGTAATATTGCATACTTTGAAGCCGTAGGACCTCAACGTCGAAATGCAAATACGACGCATTCACAGCTCAAATGGTTTAAACTAATGGGCACGTTTTCGGAAACACAACAGCATTGAATTTTAAAATGTAACTAATTCGAATTTTTAATCTTCTTCAGAATTTAACTTTAATTAACTCGACAATGCATATACAGTGTATATATTTGAATGAATATTTTATAAAAATTGCATTTGACAACACGATGTAACATGCCCTTGTGTGACTGTGATGTGAACAGACAAAATCAGTATCAGTCCCAACACAACCATGATTATTAAACAAAATAGCCTATTTGTGAGGTTTAGAAGCTACATGTTTCAACCTAAAGTAGGTCATCTTCAGCTTTAGAGGATAACCTAATTTAGGTCGAAACATGTAGTTCTCCATTAAACAAATGGACTGTACTGTGTAATGAATCTTGTCGTATCGAGACTGATTTTGATTTTATCTGTTCTTATCACGTGATGTAGAATTACCTTCGAAAAAAGTTTCTGTTTTCTTCAAAATCTCTGTCCATAAAAGTCATAGGTTTTACTCTTTCGTGTCCCAGTTAAATTCACTGTTCATCACTACACTTAATTTCGACAAGCGACATTTTTCTTTTTTCTCTTGCCTGTGCCTTGTTTTTTCACGACGGCTCTAATTCTGGCGCAAACCGGCCAAAATTTGTAAATAAAATTCAGAGACGTCTTTGCATTTGATCTACTCGTAATATATATATTGACTGTCGTACCGCCCAAAAGCACAATGTAATGAAAGCGCCTCATAGCCAGCTGGGCAGTCTAACGGAAACCCTCCCCTCCCTTCAGACTGTTGAGATCTCGAGAGGGTCTGCAGCTCATTAGGATGCGAGGCAGCGTCCAGGTTCACGGCTCGCGTCAAGGTGCAGCTATCACCTGCTGAATGGGGTGTGTTCTCATGAAATATTATAATGTTGTTGTTACAGACGTCTCATACACACAAACATAGTCGGAAGGAGTGATCGCACTGGAATAACATCCTGAGGTCAGCCAACATTTACCTTCTGATCCAACGGATCATATGTATATATATATATATATATATATACTTACTTACTCCATGATGCAGAGTCCTTCTTGAGAAGCTAACTGGTTTGTAGCTAGCCAAGAAATGCCCCGCATTTCATGGAACCCGAAGGTTCATTACCGCACCCACAAGTGTCCGCCACCTGTCTCTATCCTGGGCCAGCCCAGTCCAGTCCATATACCCACATCCCACCTCCTGGAGATCCATTCTAATATTACCCACCCATCTACGCCTAGGTCTTCCTATATATATCTTTGTTAAATCTTAAAAGGCTAAAGTAATAAACTGTCGAAGTGACGGCTGGATAGATACGGATAACATGTTTTACAAGCCAGAAATATTACAGTAAATGCCAGAGTTAAATTTTATTTGAGACTTGAATTGCTTCCCGGTATTAGCACTTGCATGTGAAAATGACCAGGAAGTTCTGTCCACGTGATGACTGTGATGGTATCATTTGTTATGACATTTTCCTAAACGACAGTTTCTCGGATTTTATAATTAATAGGAACAGTTTTTTTTTATCTGCGTTAGTAAATAATTTCTAATTTAATTATTACGTCACATATCGCAAAATTTGGGGAAACTTTCAATAAAATACGGAGGAAGAAATCCTAACGAGAAAAGAATTGTGGGAAATAACTCGGGCGAATTTGAAACAAACACCGCATTTGCCTAACGAAATGACCTAGAGAAATGTAAGTATTAATTTGTTGTAAGATTATTTGGCCTCAAAAACTTAGTCGGTTCACAGAAATGAAAGTTTTGGAATGGTTCGATCTTCTGCTGAAAAACTCCCCTTCCTGCTCCTACAGATCACGCATCTGTTTACCTTGCTATAAACTTCTGCTCTCATTAGTGGACGTCACGTATTCAAAACATATGATTCTCAAAATTTTACACTTTCTTGACTTATAAGGACACGTGGCCTATAGGTAATTATTTACGTTATGAAAGTAGATTAATGGCATTCAGAACTCATAAACTCACTTCGCATTTGGTCAAGCGGCTAGGCCAGAGAAAAGGCTTCGCGCGTCCAGCTACACAGAGTGGACGTACAAGCTGCACGCGATGAAACTAGGGTAAACACTGAGTTTAAGTAATACGATGTCGTTAGAAGGAATGATCCTTACATAGATAAATTCTGGAATATTCTTATTAACATTATAATGTCCTAAAAGATATCATAAAAATTTAATGGTTTACTCAATATTGGTAAAAAAGGAGCTATCTAAAATAATTAAGACTTGGAAGGAAGCAATCTTGACCTGTTCAACATACATTCAAGCATTTGCCTGGAAGTACTGAATAAAAACACGAAATCCTTCAGTCAGTATAGCTGGAAATTCGAAAAACACCACGCCTGGGTAGCATATTTGGAGTAGCGACTCGTTACGAGCTGGACGGTCCGGGGATCGAATCCCGGTGGAGGCGAGTTTTTCCTTACGCGTCCAGACCGGTGCTACGGACCACCCAGCCTCCTATACAAAGGTTACCGGATTTTCTCGGTAAAGCGTCCAGGGCGTGGCTTTGACGACCCACCTCCACCTAGCGTCGAGGTTAAAGAAAGAGTAGAATTATACTTCTACTCCCTCTCTGGGCCTTCGTGGACAGTTCTAAGTTGAACTTTGAATCTTATTTATTGCTATGAATGCTAGCATTACTACTGCTACTGTACTGGCTACAAAAACTAACAGAAATTCATGCTGGTGAAAAAGTACGTCTAAAGCACAGTGACTATTATAGCTTGTGTCACCGGCATAAATATTTCAATAATTTCATATATTGCGTGCATGACATGTTCGTATTCCAGATTAAACAGTAATTATCTTCCTAAACAGCATTCAGAGACAGTTCTTGTTAATGAATACATTTATAATGAGGTGGGACCTGAATTCTGGAATATTACGTGAGAGAATATCAGGCTTCATGTACATAATTTCTATTCGGTGTTGGCCTATGCTTCAGTATCGTCTGAGGAAACTTCCTCAGAGATTTCTTAAGATGGTGAAATTCTGTCACGAAGTTTCACAGAAATGTATGGGGAAAAGCCTGAAGACCCAAGCAGGTCTTCCTTAATAAGGAACTGGAGAATGATACCAACTGAAGCGCATAAAGAAATGAAACCTACGCTGAGAACACACAAAAAATTGACAAATTAGTGGGTGGATGCTGCGGAACGTTTCTGTTTTGAGGACCAAAAGCAGAAAAGAATGAGGGGTTGGTTGAGAATGGGAGTTAGGGGAAGAAATCCGATACTGTCAAGCTTCCTTGAAGAGACCTAGCCGCAAAGCTGCTGGCTTGAATCCATGCAGTAATAAATCACCTTTCATGTAGAGAGAAGAGACGTACTCTTCGAGTCGCCATGTTGCTAGCTATCCAGAATCAATACAAGATTAGCCCACCACGAAAACGATGAGAATAACACACTGGAGTTAAAGAACGGTGTAAAAATGCAGGCACCGAATCATATATAAAATAAAATAGCATATTTCATAAAAATGGTTAAGATATGGTTTCTGAAGAATATATATTAATGTAATCAGTAAAAAAAAGGAACCAAATCTACATTTCAAAACGAAAGTGCTGATTTCCGAAAACTGGTATGCAAACTGAAGTCCCACTCACAAAAAATTCTATTGAAGAAGTACCGTACGGTTTTATGATTAATGCGCGATTTTATGTCCTTACTGTGGCGTTGGCGAGGTTTAAAATTTTCGGAAATGTTATGCAGACCCGACTGGCAGATTAACAGAAGTTTTGGAATATCGAAATGGTGCCATCTTCAGTTTCAAGAAGTGACAGCAGAGTTCTGCTCTGGATTCACTGCTTGACACTGAGGAGATTAGCAACGAGAGATACGGTTTAACATCCCAGAAGTCTTGAAACTTGTAAGGAAGATGTCAACATCAGTGTTTTGACCTGAAGTTTATGAAATAGAGCTTATGAAAAAGAATCACTAACAGAAGTAACTGCTGCAGTTTGAATGTTGGGAAATCGAAACAAATATGGAGTAAATTCAACGCATTTACAAAATGGCTGTACGACCTCATGCCTCAATACAAATTTATAATTACATACGACAAAAGAAAGAAATTTACCTCAAAATCAGTGTCACAACATTGAACTCGGCGACTGGAATGTTTACCGGCTACATTTACATGTAAAGAAAATCTACTAAGAAGAATATATTTCATCCTTTCTTTGCGGGTATTTTGTATAATTCCTTCAGTACTAGAAAAGCGTTTTTGTTAAAATGGCCCTCTGACTACCATTCACACTAACAGTGGCTTATAATTAAGAGTAATACGGTGCTGACCTTCAGGAATCAAATACCTTGATACAACTGCCAGTTCAATACAGAGACTGTATTTTAACGTTTCCATTTCTTTTTTATTTTTCAAGATAAGAATAGGAACTACCTTCATTTTAGCCAGGTCCTCTGTTAGTTACCAAACTTACGAAATCAGACACTTTCACTTCTTTTGACATGTTTATAAATCTTTGTTAAAACGTTCTTGAAATGCAACATATTTTAAGCAATACATATAACAGGACCACACATTCGAAAACATTTGAATTGTCACAGTGTGAAAAAAGGTTAGGATCAGAGAACTTCCAGTCATTACAAAGCCAAAACAACGTGCTTTTGAAATATTCCAGAATCTGACACTCAGAGGATCCTTGATCGTGATATATTCTTATAATAAAACCAACGAGATGCAAACATTTCTCAAATTTATTTTTGGAATAGAACTCTACATGTTTCGGACATTTTCTCTGTCTATCATCAGGAGTCTAGCACTGTACACGCAGCAACAGATATATGTCATACAGGTTATGTTGACTGCTTGCTAACGGAGTCACAGAATATATTCTTGTTAATGGCCGGAAACAAGCGTAATGTGTAGAAGGTGGTATTCTGATTTAACGTGCATTGTAATCTGATATGAAGGTAGAGGCAGCTGATTTGCTTGATGGTTTGGCAGCCATGTACTTAGGCCACATAGTGATGTAAATCTGAAGAAGATTGCTCCAAACTCTGAAATCTAAATAATGAAAAATTGCATGTTCAAACATTTTTAAACTGCTGATAATTACTAAAACCGTTGTACAATTAGAATGAAAATGTTCACTATGTAGTTTGTAGCCTTAGGTATCCAGCATGCAATGCTCATAAACCATATTGTCATCTGTGACCTGCCAGGATCTACAACACTCTTTCTATATTATTTCACAAATAAAAATATTTTCGAAAAAAGAAAGCTATTGAATACAAAATGTGTGTTTTGATTTGCTCTACAACTTTATCGGAAACATTTCTCATTAAAAAGAATTGAAAGAAATATGGTCAAAAATGTATATTGGTCTCTATGTAAAGTGTCCGTTATACTTGTCAGATTTTAATGAGACTTGAATTTTCACTACAGATTTTCGAAAAATACTCAAATATCAAAATTCATGAAAAAGCATGCAGAGGGAACCGACTTATTTTAAGCGGCCAGACTGAAAAAGGACGGAGAGACAGACAGACATGACGAAGTTAATAGTTGCTTTTCGCAATTTTGCGAACGAACCCAAGAAGCCATACCTAAACAAAAATATTGGATCTCTCTGCTGCTAATCCTTACCTCTGCTCCAATTCCATGTGGCGCAAGTAGTTTTTACCTGGTTGTACAAAACATTGCGAGCCAAAGAACACGATATGAAATTTAAGTTAGAACGGAATATTGACAGAATTAATTTAAAAAAATACAAGTCCCGGATTAAGTATGAAATACGAGTACACTATATCTCCCCAGTTCAGAAATCATAGCAATTCCACTACTGATTAAATAGAAACCGAAAAAAATTCCGGACCTGTACGTAGCAAATCCCTCCTTTTATATCGCATTTACTCCAAACTTATACTATTGTACTCTGTATAACCAACAATTTCTTTCTTCAAAATAAAGCAAGAAGACATACCCTCCATTTTCTTCTCCTTCTTTACGACTGTATTTTGTTTGTGCTGTTGCCATTTTCTGTCGTTAGATGTTGCGTGATACCAAACGAATCCAATTCTTCGCTTGGCCGGGTACTATCTCTTTCAATACTCTGGTTGGTACTTTGCCACATACACATCTGGGGGACATGTAAACATGGCTATAAACTTTCCCTACGAGCATTCCTACTAGTTTTAGGACGGGTCCCTTTCAGTCTGAGCCTTTCAGACTTACGTCGCATTTTACTGTAGAAACATCCTTTTCGCCAAACGCATTCAGACCGAAAACATCATCATTCACTGGCTGAGTTTAAAGGTTGTATAGTTAGTTATATCTCTGTGAAAATAATTTGCCGAAAATGTTTTAATATAAGAAGGTACTCAACACTACTCCCAGAAAAATTTTAATCTTGGCGTTCATAAACCGGCGGCCCTCCCTTGGAAAAAGTTTTCCAGTTTGAACAAAGGTATCGTGCCACAGCAGAAATGTTTGTACGGACAGGGCCGTACCGCCTCCCCCCCCTCCCAAAAATGTACATATTTACGTGGAATCTGAAATATGTTTGAAATTGTAGAACAAGAATTTAATTTGCCCAGCGGTCAGGGTTGCAGGCCGGGGTCCTGGAGGTTAGACACGATACTTTAATTGCGCTATGGAACACGGGATTTAATATAATTCAGTAACATTAGCCTGAAGGGAACAGTTGTTTTCACCTTAAAATAGCTGTTTTTTGGTCAGTGCCCCCTGCCAGGACGCATCACGATCCCCATCACCACTGTGTTTGCCGGAGGTTTATAAAGACCAAAGATTGTATAGAAAAGTATTAATTCAAGACCGAACTGTAATAAATAAGTCTTTAATTCTGGAAGTATCCAGTTCCTTTCCCGTTTTGCTTCTGTGTTTCTTTACTGAAAGATTTTATGTGTTTCTTTAGTAAACCCAGAAGTGCTGTTGCTCTAATATAGAAAGATTACGTCGACATTTTCCGAAGTATTACTTAATATTCATGAATGTCCACCACGTTTCAGGTAAGCCTATAAAAGTAGGCAAATTTTTCGAGAAATAATGTAGTAGATCTTACACTGCAGTCACTTAATTTCTATTTATTGGTGCTTGTCTCAGTTCACATGTTTTTTGTCATATAGCCATTTTTCGTTAGATTGACACGCACATATGCTTACCTATAGAGCATTCGTACTCACAAATTTAATGGCAACTTGAACAAAACAATTATATAAAACTAGCATAGAGCCTATTGACAGTTAAATCAGAAAAATATTAAAGAAAATCTTCCTCGGTAATACTTAATATTAGTAGCTAGAAATATCCGAAACGAATTAAAACACTTTATTATCCAACAGATGCTCAAAATATATAATCCGTAGATACAATTAAAATTATTATAAAATATATTAAAATATTTAAAATTGCTCCAACATGTTTCGGATCATAAGAGATCCATCATCAGGGAGCTCTATACAGTGCTTGGCTAAAGTTACAGTAATGGTTTTATCATGTCCGTTGACATGGACGTAGTCGGTGTTATGGCAGCGTATTTGCCCGTGGACGTGTGTGTACTGCACAGTCTAGAGAGTGCCTCTCTAGACTGTGCAGTACACACACGCACCAAGTGTAAATATGCTGCCACAACACCGACTACGTCCATATCAACGGACATGATAGAACCATTACTGTAATTTTAGCCAAGCACTGTATAGAGCTCCCTGATCATGGATCCCTTGTGATCCAAAATATGTTGGAGCAATTTTAAATATTTTATAATAATTCTAACTGTATCTACGAATTATATATTTGTGCATCTGCTGGATAATAAAGTGTTTTAATGTCATTGATGCACGGTACAAACATGAAGATCTGCAACGCAGTTCAATGAACCACGCAGACTGAATTTGCTAAAATAAGGGTATTCACTAAATGGTTTTGCTATCTAGAAGAGCTACTCTTGATAAAGATGGACACTGCATATGGACTGTATCGTTTGTTCCTATTCATAGCCACTATTAAATCTTACTGTGATGTACGTAACTATGAATAGTGACAAGCTTTAGCTGTCTGTGTGTAGGAAGAATACAGTTTGCTGACTTGATTTTATTTGCACAACACGTGCTGTGTTATTCAAACCGGTAGGTTTATGGTGATGTTTTTTGTAGGTAGCAAGGTGCAGGTCACCGAAATGCCTGGCACTAGCAGAAACTAATGCAGAAGGTTTTTAATGCTAACAACTCTTCCTAATCTGTACAACTGCCCCTTATTTGCTGCAGTGGACTTAACCAATTTCCGGTAATTACTGGACTCGTTTGTCACTAGAGGATCAAATGTAATGTAACTCAGTGTTTACCATTAATTAAACCGATGTGGACAGAGCCCCTGTTTCAGAATTCTGAACCCACAGATAAACACTGACAGTATACACAACAAACAGCGATACTCAATTTACAGACCGCTCATGACGAGTAGACAAAACTGTGTGGTAGCAATTATTGCAGTATTGAATTTATCGCTTCTTTGCGAATACAGTTCAATGACAGTCATAGAAATTGTAGTGCAATATGTTGGTCGCTCTAGAAGAGATATGCTTAGTTGCAGCATTATTGTGATTAAACTTCTATATATGTAGTTTATTTGGGTGCTTTATTTCCAGGCCAAATCAATTTCTCTCTTCCATTAGAGGTGATACTACAGACTAATGATAAAATTAATTTTACATTAAAACGTTCTGAAAATTCCGAAATTTTATGTGTTAATTTATTCAGAATAAATAATGAAATGAAAATAGCAGCTGTAGATGTAATATCACAGCTTGCTCGAGGCTACACTCTGTTCTTAACGCCGTCTTTGGTGCTTTGAATATCTCGTTAAACGTTTCCTTTATTACTGTTACACAGCTTATCGCAGTACAAACTTGATACATTGCAGTTCCTTAGAAGTTCTAGTTACATATTGGAAGAAAGATACTATTAAAATGGTTCATAAAATATTCTGAGAGGGAGTAGATGGCCTTAATCTATAACAGGTTAAGGACCAATATGGGACTATTGCCAACGTGGAAGTGAAAGTTTCAGCTTTGCGTTAGGCGGGAAGATGAGTAGCTGAGAAGCCATAACCTTTTCAAGCAGGACAAAATCTTTGTGTGATCCAAGCCCTTTGTGGCGAGTTTTATAAAGTGATGCTCTACGAAAAACAATTAACTCTCACTCCTGAACATTATTTCGCCCAAGTTTCACCAAACTTAATTTAACCGAAACCTTTCTAGTAATTTTGGAACTGAAGCTTGTGGGCTGGTATACGAATATATCCGGCTTCCAGATTTGAAAAGTATGTATTTCCACGTGTTTAATACGACGCTTAAAGTCTTACTCCTCCGTCTTACCATAGCGTGGTGCGTCCTCAATTTGCGAATGCAGGAGACGACCTCCATGTGCGGTGGGTAGCAGTGACTGTATTGAATAAGCGGTCGCGACAGCCAACAGGAGGAGGTCCTACAGCTTGAAGACCAGGAGGGGTCTAACAAATACACACCGTACAATATCAGCATTTTGCAAGTGCTATACAAGCCACCGGATTCACACTGTTCCCTTCTACTTGTGTGGGTGTGAAATACTCTAGGGTCAGAACCTAAGAAAAAGTCGTTCCAAAATAGGGTATGGAGTAGAAATTGTGGCGTAACAGGAAAATGGAGGAAAGGAGCTTCATAATTTAGATTTCTGAATAAGTATTATCTGAATTATCTACACGGAGAATTTGATAGGCGGAGTATGCGACACGTATGGAGAAAGGAGAAATGGATATGGTGTTGTGGTGGGTAAAATAGAAACAGACGATGGCTTTGTAAACCTAGGCGTAAATGGGAGGAATCTTCAAGGAATAGGATGGAAAGCCAAGGACTGGATTCATCTGGTTCAGGGTAGTGGCAATTAGTGGGTTCTTGTGAACACAGCAACGAACCTCCGGGTTACATACGGTAAATGCGAAAAATTTTCTGATTAGCTGAAAAATCATTAGTTTCGCAAGGCCTGTGCTCCATGAATATGGGCCGTTCGACAACCAATTATTTATTTTGGAAGTCAATTCATTAGTCAGTCGTCAGTTTGTCAGTACAAAGAACATGAAACGACCAACAAATTTTTTGTTTTTTAAATTTTGTATTATATTCCATTCGTTTCTTCACACCTGTACTGAATCTGTAGAAACACTGGTAACGATGACGGCTCTCTATTTTCGCTTCTTTCCACCTAATCTTGTATTTTCCTACTTTTTCCCTTAAGTATGTAAACTAAAGCAAAGCGCTTGCTTCTAGCGGATATTGTCACGTGATTATCACATTCAGCGTTCCTGCAAACAGCATGGCTAGAAGAATAGAGGAGAATATAGGGAAGCAGCTGGAGGGCAACGTAACAAATAAGTGGAAATGAATCGGTGTTGTGCGGCTTATTACTGTGGCTTGGAAATACATTTAAATTTCTTCCATGCATTGCCTTAAATAATTTTCGTTTCCTCTTATGGGTTACACTTCTACGTTGATAATTAAGTCCATTAATTGCGTTTGTGCCTCTAATATTTAGGGCTTTTTGGAAGACCGGAACTTAATGTGCGATAGGTCGGACAGGCTTCAGTTACAGCAGCCTCGGGTTCCATAAGCAAATAACCGAGGACGTTGGCGCGTTGTGGTGTAGACAAAGTCAAATAATGTAGCTCTTATCTAATTTGCGAGTGCCGCAGTTTGCATATATCACACGATCTTCTATTTGTATGTGTTGAAACAAACTCTAATCCCTTCTCAATTTCACAAGTGTACACAGGGGTGCGAATCTCGGGAATTTGAAATATTAACAGAGTAGTTAACCACCGGCTGTGTTAGACTGCAGTTTTCATTTTATATTCCTGGTTCCGTGTATCGTAATTCTAGGTTGAAGAAATCCAACGAGATTCAACTGTATGCAGATATTTATTTACTGCTAAATTACTCTAAATGTTTCTGGCGTCCATCGCGCCCACCACCAGGAGTCCATAAAACTGTAGTTGCAGGCTCTGGTACAGATCGTACTATCTGAGGAGCAAGCTGCCCTCAAACGTGACCAAATAAGGACTCACGTTTGAGGAAGCTTGCTCCTCAGATAGTACGATCTGTACCAGAGGCTGCAACTACAGTTTTATGTACTCCTGATGATGGGCGCGATGGACGCCCGAAACATGTAGAGTAATTTAGCAGTAAATAAATATCTGCATACCGTTGCATCTCGTTGGATTTCTTCAACCCGCAGTTTTCATGCTCTTCATTGTTGATTTTCGTCTGTGGAAAGATAAGAATTCTGTAGATCGCCGTTACGGAAAATGTTAACACTTTTGTAAGGAGGGCTTCCGGGTGATTATCAAGATAAAGACTGCAAACTTAAAATCTCCATTACTCTTAGTTAAGCACTAACCTATACCAATTATCGTGAAACTCTAATAAGTAAATCAGAAGTTCAAACTTGGGACCGATAAACAAAATACACGGAGATGATGATGACATCATGAGTATACTCTGCTTCTGAATGAAAGCAGACTAAGGAAAACACCGGTTTATTTTTGATCACAACAGTTGAAAACACACACACACACACACACATATATATATATATATATATATAAGACCCGTTTATAACGACATCGGTTTATATGGCACCTCGCCTACACAGTCCAATATTCTGTGGTACCAATTAATTCTCATTGTTAACCACAACATTATATTCCTCGGTTATAATGACGCTCGTTTATAACGGCACAGAGTATTTACTTTCCTGATGTTATAACCGGGTTCGACTCTATGCATACAATTGTATATTTGACTCTGTGTGTGTGGGTATGTGTATGTGTGTGTGTGTGTGTGTGTGTGTGTGTGGAAAAGTGATAGCGTAGTCAGTACAGTAGGTAGGCGATATGGGTTCGAATCGCGGCAGGATCAAGAGATTTTTTCTGCTCCAAATCGTTCAGACCTGCTCTGAGTCTACCTCAGTCTCCTAGTGAATGGGTAATGAGAGCTTCTTCAAAAAGCTTAAAACGGCTGCAGCGTGAGGCTGACTACACACCTTCATATAGTGCCGAGGTTAATCAGCGGAACTATACTTACATTCCCTCCTACTGTATGGCTTCTGGACGTGTACACAGACAACGTCATACACACACACACACACACACACACACACACATATATATATATATATATATATATATATATATATGGTAAGAGTTAAATTTCTCTTGTTATTCCGTTCTGATATAACAAGTCACCGATTTGGTCAATCCTCTAGACGGCAGTGTTTGCCAGAAACAGTTGGTTGTGTGAAGCACATGAGATACGTTTTCTTCGGTTAGTACAGAAATTCCGACCCTTGCCGATAGGAAATTACGTCTTGGTAGGAATCTAGGAAGTGAGTCATCCCTGTTGTGTGTGTGAAACTTGGAAAATTGTATGTAGTCAAAAACAAATTGTCACTTGAGGTGTATTTAATGACTATATGATGAACAACTACATGTTTCGGCCTGTCCTGGCCATCTTCAGGTTGTCTCAGGGAAACTTAAGAACTACTTTAAGTATGCACGCGCACGTGGTGTAGAGATCTCTACATACGGGCCTTATTAGCAAAACAAAACAAAAAGAGGACTCTAATAAAACAAAAACAGGAATGTTAGTAAAACAACACAAAACAAAACAAAGCTCATTACGTAGCATACGACGCACACCTAGCCAACTGCTCTCTCTACAACAAATTCCTACACAACATGACATGCTGCCACAACACTTTGTTTGCAAAAACGAATTAAATAGTGAATATTGTAATATAACTTTAGCAAGGAACAACAAAGCTCCCTGATGATGATTTGACAAGTTCGAAACATGTCGGAGTGATTTTAAGTGTTTTTAAAGTGTTTTATGCGAAAGTTATGTAAGTACAGTAGTTGTCTGATAATATAAGTGATTATACAATTTTGATGTCTGTTACTTTAACCCTTATCCTGCTAACGTGGAGAATATGGTGAACTCCTAATAATGACAGCATATGGTAAATGGGATTTAATTCGGCTTTTGAAAGGTCAAAGTTTGCTTTTTTTTTTATACTCACGGTTCCGTGCATCATTACAATTGTTCCAAAATAAACACCAACAAGATGACACTTACGGACTATCCTTTATTTCACGGTTAGTCGTCCTTTTCTCTACATGTTTCGAGCTTCAGGGAGCTCATCATCAGGAGTTCACTTTTTCTACACTGTACAGGCAGTCTCTGTTTCTGGCTACAGATACAGAGGTCCCGGGTTCGATCCCCGGCGCTACCAGATTTTCTGAGTAGTAGTGGGTCTGGAACGGGGTCCACTCAGCCTCGTGAGCCTCGTGA
>Ga0136643_10006767_pt1 | contig 16459 bp, 10 predicted proteins | sample TergutLab28metaG_FD_96883 | JGI IMG/M metagenome (GOLD analysis project Ga0136643, IMG submission 96883) | Labiotermes labralis P1 segment gut microbial communities from Petit-Saut dam, French Guiana - Lab288 P1 (version 3) (version 3) | ecosystem: Host-associated > Arthropoda: Insects >... | reverse complement strand
TGTTTCGGAGTGCATCTAATAAAATGCTGTCAAAATACCTAAAACTAGGTCATGACAACGTCCTTCTATGTTCTGTGCAATTCGCAGATCGATCACCTAAGTTCATTCGAAGGTACCTGGAGTTTATCTCATTTGCACTCATGAGTGATTGCGGCCTGGTATGGTGGGTGCGCCCTTCGCGGAACCTAATCGTCTCCCTCACCAAGACAAAGTGATTAAGCATCAGAAGACTTCTTGTTAGTGCTCTCAAAAACCACATAAATCCACGTCGTAGGGACTCGTTCTTCTGTACAAGATTTCGTATCTCCGGAGCAGCACAGACGAGGTTAGCAAGACCGCAAATCGGGTATTCCGCAACGTAATGCACAGGCTTTACTACGGCGTCCTATATTTTCAAAGAGTCGCAAGCGCTAACGGTAAACGTGTAAATGTAATTTATTTACGTCCGTCAGAAAAGAATGATCCTCTGTGATGCCGATTTTCTCGAAACTCACCAGAGCTCAACAGCGTCACGTGCAGATCTCTTACACAGAATTTCACTCAAATCGAACAATAAATATAGGGAGTACGGATACAATTTTTGTAACGCTCATAAGCAAAGTATTACTTTCACTGCGCCGGTATTCTAGAAACTCACAGTCGCTGTATAAAGTTCTCTGGACGTAAAAAAATGTGGGCAGAATGTAATTTGTGCCCGAAAGTAAAGCGTGCCTTTGACTGCGCCGATGTTCATGAAATTCATAATTGGTTACTGGTATTAAGTGGAGACAAGTCGTACCGAATTTCAGTTACGCCGGTCAAGAAGTATGGAAATTAAAGTTAGGTTTTCATCTACGCCATTAAGACTATGACTGTCAGTGAGCCTATTTTCACGAAACGACCTTTTGTATAGAAATACACCGAATTTCATAAAATTTCTACAACCGTTTCAAGGTCACAATTCGAGAAGGGGACGGACGTGGACTCCACACAAGGAGTATCAGTTTTCTTTGTAAATAATGCCTTAATTGCCCTTTTTTGATTCGTATATTGCATTTTATGTGTAGGATACTACCTGGCAGTAGTTGAATTTATGCTCTTTATTACACCTCTATGTTACTCTACGATTTGCCATCTCGCTTCGGAAAGAAAACAAATACGCTCTTTAGTTCATTTTTGGTACTGGGTCAGTACAGTAAATTTCAGAAGAACTGGCACAGATGAATGCGTGGTTTGTGTGTGTATTTGTGTGTACCAAAACATCCCTGGTTTTACGTTAGTGTGTCTGATGTTACAACTTGCGTTGCATGTAACTGTACTTAACGTTTCTGTGCCTCAGTAATGCACACTTCTAAAATACCTTTACCGTCTCAACTCACATAGAACAGAAAATGTCCTATGTGAGGCCGAGAAGGTTCGTGGAAGTAAGTTCTGTCGTCTGCGGTGCGGACCATAAAACTTCCGTTCATGGGCAACTTCCTTTGTTTATAGACCTTATACAGCAAGCCCCACACTCATGGATGCTACAACGGTATCTTTTTGTAGCATGAGTGTAAACAGGTTGGCGAAATAAGCCAAAAACTTTATTTTTATTTTTACAGATAACATTACGTTCTTTGATGTTTATTGGACCGTGCATCATTATGATAACTGAAGAATAAGAAACCAACTAGATGCCACTTATTATTTTATTGTACTTCTTAGAGGCTTAACATGTTTCGGGCACTACTATGCCCACCACCAGGAGCTCGCGACTATAACGTTGATTACCACATTGGTCGTTTCGTTCTTGGTTTGCTGTATGTTGGAGGTTAGGTGCGGTTAGGCTGGAATAGTGTCCGGGCTGCAGGTTAAAGCTTTGGCCTGCAGCCCGAACACTACTCCAGCCTAACCTGACCTAACCTCCAACCTACAGCAAACAAAGGTATGTACAATTTCAGATACACAATACTAATTGACACTAACCACACATCGAATTACCATTCCACCAGTGAAACACACTACAGACAAGCGAATACTACGATCACCACGCATAAAGGATCACAACTATTAATATTAATAGAAGCACGTTACCAGCTACAACCAAGCGACAAAGAACTTCACACCGAACATACACCACTAAGAACCAGATTTTACATTAACGCTACCCTCTCCATCTTTACAGAACGAAACGACCAATGTGGTAATCAACATTATAGTCGCGAGCTCCTGATGTTGGGCATAGTAATGCTCGAAACATGTTGAGCCTATAAGAAGTAGAAAAAAATAATAAGTGGCATCTAGTAGATTTTTGTTCTTTAGTTAACATTACAATGTGTTTTCAAATTAAAAGAAAGTATAATGGTTTTGGATTCCGTCAAACACAACAATATCTTATTTTATTATGAAAACATGTTTCGGTCAACTGACCGCCAGTCATCTCTACAAAACTCAGAACAAAGTGCAACGCAGTGCAAATAATATTTCTGTAATATGGGATCCCATGAAAATTATAAAATGTGTCCAAAATTATATAAAATTGATAAGAAGCCTGTGATATATCAACGTTGTGTATGGTAATATACAACTGGCGGATGCTGAAACTAAATGAAAATATCGCACATTTAAAACTTTGCTATTTAAGCTGGTGATTTAAAAACTTAAAAACAATATGCACTGAGCGAAGGTGACCAAATTCTGTAAGACTAGAAGATTTGTAGGCTTCGCGTATATGTCAAGTTTCTAACATTCGTTGATCTTGAGATGGTCGGCTTCGTGGTTTCCTTTTCAACTACAGTGCATGCTGTATTCATACATTTATCTTACAAATTAAAGTAACTGTTGATTCTAGCCATGTAAACATTTGCGCATCCTGGATTAAAACTTAATCCATCTTCCCCCTGGGCCTGTGTGTGGACAGGAAAAAGGCGGAAAGTGGGTTTTCCTTAAGGCGGATTTACATTGCTCACTTTGGATAATCACTAATAGTAAACAGTGTAAAGAGTCATTCATCACAAGTGAGTATCCAAGATGACAATTAAAAGACGTTGACTGTGGTAAACTTTGGTTCATTTTGGATCAATTATCCTCGATGCATCACGGGAAGTGAACAACGTAAGAAAACGTGTCACTTTATGTTCTCCGCAGCGGGGTGTTTTTCTAGTTTGGTGTCTGCTTTCTTTCTCTACTGCTCTGTTTGTCAATAAGCTACTATGGTTAAAGACTGCCACACAATCCTGTTGCTAGAGTTTGTGGAAAATCGTGAATGCCTGTGGAACACAAGACATGAACGCTGTAGAAACGGAACACCTTTTAGTGTGTGTTTGTAGCTTCCGTTATCCAGCATACAAAGCGGGCTGTCCGGCTCCACTACATTTTCGGGGGGGGTGGGGGTGGGGGATACTGAATATAAAATGTGTGTTTTGATTTTTTCTACCGCTGTTGTCCTAAATATTTCCCACTTTAAGAATTCGGCGATATACTATTATAAATGTGGACAGGTGTTCATGTAAAGTAACCGTTATTCTTGTCGGATTTTAAGGAAATTTGAATTTTCTCGACAGATTTTAGAAAAATACTCAAATATAAAATCCGTCCAGTGGAACCCGGGTTGTTCCATATGGACGGACAGAGAGACAGACGCGATTAATAGTCGCTTTTCGCAATTTTGTGGAAGAACCTAAAAAACACAGGCCCAAAATCGGAAAAGTTGCAGTCATACTCTATTCGCCAGGCAGTACAGCTAAATTATCTCGCTGTCTGACGTGCATACACAGACTGCACCAGCAGCATGTTCGCTGTATGTGGGTGGAAATTTGTGAATCAGAAGTCTAATTGAAGACCACATATGCCATTTCAGCATTGCCATGATACTTCTATCTTTCGTGTATTTTAGCGTTCATTCGTAGAACCTGTCTTTATGTCAACCATGTAACGTAATACTTGTCAACACTTCGTGGAAATCGTTAAATATTGCGACAAGAGTTGCTTTTTGACAGTAACTTCCCTGGTGTAGTATTGCAGAACGATTGCAAGAAGTTCCGTGAATACGTTTCTCTATGTAGATTTAATATGAAACGCCAATAACAGTTACGAAGACGACGACGAACAACAACAACAACAATAACAAAAACAACAGCAATATCTAACACTCATTCATCTGCGGTTAGAGTTGTGACCTGAAATGGCAGGAACTACATACGACCCACTGTTCGGTACTGCCAGTTAAGTTCTTGTCAGAAATAAGTATTGTTACAGAGCAAGGCTTGAATAGTAGGTTCCTTTGCCTTTTCCCTTCGCGTACCATGGAGCAACACTCTCTTAGTCCTGTTGCACGCATCCGATACTTTTATGCTTGTTTCCCCTTGTTCCCAATTTCATTAAGGATCGCCCCTGTACCAGAATATTACACCCCACACGTTGTAGGCAAATATGTACAAGGTTTGAAATATCTGCAACAAATACGTAATTCGTCTGTTTCAGCTACGAATGCTTTATTTTCAAAGAAAAAGTTCTTCTTGCCCCTGGATTGTAGACCGGTTGGGTCCAATTGCCGTTCAGAAAGTGATGGCGAAGATAACATGCACAAACGAAGGGACTTGAACCCCGACCATCGAGACCGAGGCAAGTCACTTTGACCACTCAAAGCACGGTGGTAACCAAGTACCATCACTTTTAAAATTAAGTCTTTCCACTTTGCCCAAACATCGTCTTTTCGTGTTTCGTGAGATTCTCAGTAAGAAAGAGCTATTAATTTTCCTATAACAGTTGGTCTTGTTTATGGAGGTGTAGAGCATTATCTATAACGCAAGAACTCATTTTGAACTATCTTTTACACAGCACTTCGCTTTTCAAAGGAATTAAATTTCTTAACTCTTCAATACAGAACCACTTTTTCCAGTTCAAAAACACGAAGTGACACTTTTGTCTAACACCAGGCAACAGATGGACCTGTAAAGGTCCAGGGACGACATTCTCGAAATTGGCATCAGATGAACTGAGTGGATTAGATTCAAGCTTCGAATGGCCGTGCCCTGAAACAGTTATCACCTATGTCGCTTGGTAGGAATCACAAAGAGAGCCACAACATTTAGCCTACATTATTATTATTATTATTATTATTATTATTACTCTGCTGTCTCTTTTCTTTGAATAACCAAAGTTTATTGACATTTGGAAACTGGTGATGTTATGGTATGGTAAAACAATCCCGTACAGGCGTGGGCACGCCCTGAGAATTCCAGGAAGTCGAGTTTCCCAGATTTCTAGACAATCGGCACATGAAGGTGATAAGGTTGTCAGCACTACGCACCTGCCGCCTTTAAGCTCGGGAAATATTCCTGGTACTCATCTCTGTTAGAAGTTGAGTCAACCCCAGGAACACAGTGGGGCCGGAAGGATTAATTCAATGAAAAATTCCAAACACGCAATCGAGAATCGAACTCACGACTTTCCGACTTGTAATGAAGTGCCTCAACCAACTGTGCCACTGCGTACCCCTTGATATTACGGGCAATAGCAAATTTACTGACGTTGTAAAATCTCTTACCTGTTTCTTTTCATCGGTATTCCAAAAATCAATGTACAGTAATTAGTAGTTTTATCAGTTGTTTTAGGACACTGTTTGCCAAACCGTGATCCCCGCTAACTTTATCCAGTTACGGAATTCATTATTTTCTGTGTCCTGGAATTGCCTGGCTACAGATTGGTAGACTGGGTTAGATTGGGCAGCAATTTTCTCTCCGCCACTAACATAGCCAGAATGGATGTGAGGTCCACCCAGCGTCATGTCTAATACCTAATCCTTCCAGGAATCAATCGGCTGGAGCGTGAAGCTGATCACCCACATACAACAAGTGTGCAAGTAAAGAATGCATCTTCATTTCCGCATTGTTTTATGGTATGGTGATTAGGACGGGAAAAATTTATCAATATTCTCATGTCGTGTATCTTGTTGTTCTTAAAGCAATGGAATGTAAGGTTTCGGGTCTTTTGGAATGTGACGATGTAACTTGGATTCAAGTTTTCCACCGTTTCGAAGAAAAGCAGTGCCTTCATCCTGAAGGGTTACAGAGTCAAACTAACCTAACGACACAGAGTCCTCAACAAAGTTCTTTGAAAATCTCAAATCTCGCAACGCAAAATGAGTTACATGTAACGAAATTTCATTTGACTCTCCATGCAGTAAAATCCATTACAAAAGCACGAAAGTATGGCAGTATAAATTGGAGATTCCTTAAACATGGCAGTTGTATATCTCAAAACGCGTGGCACAGCCTGTTAGAGAGTAAAACATCTGTACATTTGTGACGCGTGTGTTTTGCGCGTTTCTTGTTTCCTGTTGTTCAACTTAATACTGGCGTTCGGTCAGAAGGAGTTTTCTGCTTGGTGCTTGAATCGCTTTATAGCATAAGCAATATATCCTCTATGTCTCGCATTTTACAAAAATATTCATACATATGTAACCAACTTTCGCATGTGTGCACAAACATGAACGATCAATTCGACTTCGAATCAAGTGTAACTGCCGCCCTCCTCCTGACAGCACAGAGAGCTGATTGTTAACTAATGAAAGAACAGAAAGATCGTACCCACGTCAATTCCGATGTGTGCCACTTTTGTATTACAGTGTCTGCTGTTATTGTAACCGGTTCTCTCAGTTACTCGATTCTTCTTACAGACCCCCGACATCACGTAGCCTTTAGTCGTCTAAGATGTTTAATGAGACTTCTTTTTAGGTATTTTGTACTATTTTAGACCTTAACAGAAAACACAGAATAGTCAGAAACATTTTCGTTCACGGTGTTATGTGTGAATTTACAACCTTCATGACGTCACATAAACCCCTATGTAGGAAACAGAGATTGAAAGCACTGGAGATCAAATTTGGATCTAATGGGCACGAACAAATAGTTTGCACAATGAGCAGCTTCATAACGGATTGGCCTATCTTTTGTCTCGTATGTTCCAAGATTAAATCGAAGATAAAATGGGTTGAATATTAACCAAACAAAGTTTTTTTATTTTTTTTTAGTTTTTATACCTTTAAGGAACGAACTTTATCTAAATGACATCTAAACATTCATTTTATGTCTCACAGTAAATACACTGCGTCTCCATTACAAAGACAAGCTGGTTAATGCTGTTAAGGATACAGTCGCTGTTTATTTTGAGAAACGCCAAACACGTAGACAATTTACTGTGTGGTGAAAGGTCAGGGGTTTGTAATATTCACCTGTCACGGTGTGATGGTGGGGTATGAAGTGTACGTGGAACACGGTAGAATACACCTTTTCCTTCCAGAGGCCTTTCGGACCCCAGCGACGCGGACAGTGTAGTACAGCAAATCTACAGACAGAATGACAGTAAGGAAGCAAAAGAACCAAAAGCATAAAATTCCCACGTTGCGACAATTAGACCCTACCTACACTGCTAGAACCTGCGTGGTTCGCGTCTTGACGTCAGATGAGTAACGGAACTTGTGTCTGAGATTATTTGCTTCCGAGTAGGGTTTTGTGGTAGATAAAGCTAAGTTCAAAATTTTTCTGTCTCGAGCATATCTACTGACCATCTGAAGACCATCCGTTGAACGGGACTCATTGTCACGTAGCCTAAGAATGTATTTCCCACTTCAGAGGCAAGGTACTGTCTCTTAATCAAGAGAATGCAGTTGATTTGCACAGCGTGGTTAGTGTCCCTTAAAAACACTCGCGACGACGGCCGGGGAAAACATTTTCCTATAAATCCTGTCAAAAATACGAGTCTTTGTCACCTCATGAGCTTCCTTCCACTGGTCGCCATTTATTACGTGTTTCGTTTGTAACAAGACTCGGTTTGTTACGAATCGTGCGTCTCTCTTTCGTTCCATATCGACCGAAAATTACGCTCTGGATAATCCACGCGTATGCAGTAACAAACATTATGGAATCTTACTTTGTGTAAATTTATTACAAAAGTTCCATTTTTTACTAACGGATGAGGAAGTGTCCACTTCTTCCGCTTGAAGCAAACTGCAATAACTGCAGCCGCTAGCCTTCGCTGGTTTGTAGAACCAAGAAACCAGCTGTGCAGTAGAGCATACGGTGATTCTTGACACAGCATCAACTTTTAGAAAATAGGGTTGCTTCAAACAAATTACGTTGATTAGATTTTTTGCCACCATAGTGATCTTCATGGCCTTTCAGTCAGCACGCGCAATTTTACACAATTCCATTCATCGCCTGACGGGAGTGTCAGAAATACGCATAGTTCTAAGAGATTTTCGAAACGTTTTGGAGCCTTAAGTAATGTTTATCCCGTTTTGCTGTACTAATTTAAAATAAACAGCGTATGTGTATGTCTATAGCACAGTTAACTATAAAAATAATATGAACAGTTGAACATGTCATAATATTTGTAAGGCATGGAATCTTGCATGGGTTTACGGAGTTTAAAAACTACATATACCGGAAAATTTATCGTCATTTTGAGATTCGACGTATTGCGCATTTCTTTCAAACGGATGCTTTAAGTCCATCCACACAGAAATTAATATGTGCATATTAGTCTAGTTTGTTATTATTATACACAAAGTGAATATTAACAATTATGACTTTGCACGTTGCCGAAACTGCCTTGTGCAGTAACTCCAAACACTGTGATATTTGTCGTGTGTGCATAAATGCAGCGGCCTATGGGTCTCTTGCAAATAAAGCCACTGCTTCCCCCCCCCTCCCCATTTGCTGTGGGTAGCAAATTTTTTTTTCAGTCCTTCGTATAAGTTGACAAGTCTGTGATTGTTGCGTCACTAGTCCTGGAGATCTTAGTCTACTATCTTGTAATGCTTTCGTCGTTTTCCGTGTAACAGTATTAACAGCAGCATCGGCTGTGGATATGACTCGGTAGAACATTCTGCACAGGAGTAACAGGCTTACACAATGGTTTGCGTTAGGCGCCAGACACATCTTACGAGGCTCATATACACGTTACGTATTATGCTTATTAGCCAATCAATCTCTTCTCGTAAGTCTATCTATATTTCTGATCTTGCTGGCATGAAAGGTTTCTTTGCTTTCGATTATGAAGAGAGCAACTGAACCATCGTTGCATGTAAGAACAATCCTGGCGCTGCATGTCCCTTATTCTGTACAGAAGCCACCCTACTGAAATGTTCATCATTACCATGCAGATATTTATCGACGTATTGTATAAAGGAGTTTGTAACAGCCTGTCTGGGCTGCGAATTTATATGTATTTGATGACAAGTTCACTATTGAAGTTTCCGTTCCTAGCCAGAGAATTTCTTATAATAAATTTACTTAAATAAATTAATTATGAATTAGGCACGTTAACGATCGCCGATTCTCTAGAGGTTTGTGAAAATAAAGGATTTATGGTAATGCATTATTGTTTTAATATATTGATATTTCCTTTGATCACGGTTCTAGTACATACCGCCATAACAACCATGTAATGACAGCTTGATGCATTAAACGTTCGCCAAGAAACGAAAGACGGCAGACACATATATTTTACACTATCAGACTTCGTGATCGTCTAATACAGTGATTCTCCACCATGTACCGCGAGGCTTTGAGCAGATGAACGATTATATAAAATTAGTATGCTAATTTTATATAATCAGATAACTGTTACTATCATATTATTATCCTTAATTACGTGCATTCTAGTAAGTGGTTAAAGCACAGCAATTAACATATTTGAAACTTGGGAGCGTAAGTTTGTAACAGTAGTAGTAGCAGCAGCAGTAGCTGCTGCAGATACTGGTGCGGATGTGAACTGTGGTATTATTAAAACATTGACTGTGAAGATACCTCACTCCACTGCCTGCCAGAATCCATTTGTTGATAGTGTGTGCTATGAACAGTAAACACTTAAGTTTGTGTACGTAAGGTTCTCTTCCGCTTTTGCAGAATGCTTCAACAAGTTTTGTCGAGTGTACTGCTCTAGGTTGGAAAATTATTTTACTATGTTGTGTAAAAACTACGTTGCTTAAAAATGAGTGTTGCTAGGCTTATTGCATATTTTATTTCTAAATTCTAAGTCTAGTGTGCCACCAAAAGAAAAACATGTGCCGCGAGGATCAAAAGTTTGAGAACCGCCGGTCTGGCACGAAGGAGAGAAACGGAAGAAACCGATAACACTGTACAAAATCTTTGTAGGTTTAAAATATTCAGAATTACAGACTTTTTAGCGTGATTTCAGATTGCTACCGCGAAGTTTATGAGAACTGCGTTCTTCTGGGTTATTAGGCAGCGAGTAGTGGTAATTCCATACCGAACTTTCGGGACAACCTATCGGTCACATAGTGGGGACCGATTTTTCGAAAATGAAAGTATCGGACGTGATAAATCCAAATCACTTTTAGGAAGATTCCAAAATTCTAGTTTTCTACAAAAGGTGCAGATGGCGTTATTACCCGACATTGAGGCAAGTAATGCCAGTTATGGGTTTTGATGGTCGATCCCAGCGGCCGCGCGGCCTAAGGCGTGGGTGTACGCGGCCGCTCGCTTCTGGGTTTGCGGGTCCGAATCCCACCGGGGGCATGGATGTTTGTCTATTGTGGGTGTCGTGTGCTGTCAGGTAGAGGTCCCTGCATCGGGCCGATCACTCGTCCAGAGGTGTCCTACCCAGTATGGTGTGTCCAATTAGTATGACCGCGAAGCCCCGTAGGAGGAGGCAATGACCCGCAATCAGGTCGAAGCGGCACAGGAAAAAATGTATTTTGATGGTTGTGTTAAGTACTACATATTTTAAACTTTAGACACTCAAAACACAACTCTCTCAACGCAGTAGAGGCAGTACATCTTAAATATAAAATATACGTTAAGGGCTCTGTCTTTGAGCTAAAATAACGCTGCCCCGTGAACTAAAGAAGTGAACTTGGAGGCGATAAATTTGAATGAATATAAATTAGTTGATATTCAAACTTATTAGGGTAACAATATTTAAACATGCATAAAGGCAAGAATTATACGCAATTGTCTCTGTGCAGCATAACCCCCACAACATAAGTTAGATAAATCACATTTGACGATGCAAGACGGGCACTGAACACATTGAATCCAGACATCCTTGTTGTTCATGGCACAGCAATAACCAACGCAGCCACCACAATGCATGCTATTGTCCTGCCTGTTGACTCGGGGGGGGGGGTTATATTGTGATGTGAAACTCGTTTTGTTTCCAATAAATGAAGCAGTTTACCTGTAAACGTATCTATAAAAAGACCCAAATAAAATTGTAGCTTGCACGTCCAGGGACGTACGGACATTCGCTTAATTTCTTCTAATTTCGGGTGTTGGAAGAAATTCGCGAACTGTCTGTGATTAGGATGCTAATGTGTTCTTTTATATACTGGAGGGTGAAACCGAAGTGATATTATTATTTTGCTGCCGGTTGTTCTGGATTGGGGTGGATGGCTCCTGTTCTGCTGGTTCATCTGCGATACATATTGGAGCAAATGATTATGATGATGATGATGCCGCTGCTGCTGCTTACATGACATTTTGTTCGTGCGGGCAATTTGCAGTATGCGCACATAAGAGGTAACACAGCATTGTTGGGGTGGCAGCATATATCTATGTTTCTGAGCCACACGTAGTCTCAGGCTTTTTATGTTTTCCGTGTGAATACAATTTAGAATATACAGCAGTTACTTTAATTGTTACTGTTCAACGTAAGTAAAACTGTATCTTAACACACACCTTTCCCTAAGCCATAAAATATTCGCCTGTGTTATTTGCCGAACAGCAAGTGGCGGTATTACAGGAAACAACACTTCAGTTCAGACACTATTCAAGATCTAGAAATAAATAAACCAACAATTTACAGGGAGTTATTACAGAGTACTAAATTCTACATCAGTTGACACGAAAGATGGTATTAGTGACTGTACTGAGAGATAATATTACACTTACAACTCGAAGTGTTTTCGAATATTCAGCTTTTAAAAAGCACTTAGCTTTTAAGACGCGTTACATCTTAGTGGCCGGTAAGTTCAGAATAATGTCGGCCCGCCCACTCAAGGTCACAAACCATAAAAGCTACTAATAAGGGGAACAAATTTATGGAATGTACAATTCGTTCTGTTGTTTGTTGTAACCGTGAACTAGTTTGAAAAACCAGTGAAGAAGTACAAGATCGTCAATCACAACTGTGTGTATATCATTCTACACTTGACACGTTTCGGCTTTTCTAGAAATCCATCACCAGGCGATTAAAAAAATACACAAACAAATACAATTTAAACATACCACTACAATATTCCTTCAAATAGCTTCCAATAGCCTTAAAATTCAAGTGGCATTATTAATCCCCCTACGCTAATCGACGAGTTAGCCCTACACATGAATCAGGTCTTTCAGATCACGCGTGAAAATATTAATGTTTACCTTCACGATACGCATTATTAAGGGACAACTGTGTCAGATAATGGAATATTAACAAAAATACTCTAATGAAAGACTCAGTGAAAAACTAAACTTACTTATTATTCCTTGGTACATTACATGAGTTTCCCTGTACCCCACCCGTAAAAGTAACGGATTTCGCCTTAAAAAAAATAATTTAATATTCAGCATCGTATTGACTTCGTCGGTACTCAAGTACAAAGAAACGACTGCTGAAAGACAGGTTGGATTAGCGTCTATTACTTCTAACCCCAACCAATGACGGGTTCATTCCCCTGGTAGCACAACGTATCTTACCGCACGTTAAAGCAGGTGCTGGAAACGACCTTCAGCTCTGAGATATGCTTCACGCCTGGTGAACAAATTATTAAAAACTGTTTGGAGGCCACATCTAAAATGTCAAATATTCCGCACCTGATGATTTCTTCCAAGTCCGCTATGTCTGAGTGTTTTTTTTTTATACATTGCATTTTCAACTTCCCAAAAATTCAGTATTACATAGCATCGCACGGGGTAAACGAACGAAACGTATGTTGGTTGTACGGGCGGCTGCACTGTCTGCTAGAATAACGCGTAAATTTTCAACAAGATAGGCAATGTACATATAACATACAATCGAGGCGTGTTCGTACAACCATTTTTACCGTGCAAAAGCAATAAGTATTAACCATTATGATTATGTGTTGTAGCCTTACGTATTCAGCCTGCAATGCGTATGCGCCATATTGTCACCTGTGGACTGCCCATTCTAAGAAGAATTGAACGACATGTGATCCAAAATGTATATTTGTCTTCATGTAAAGTACCCGTTATTTTTTTCCGATTTTAATGAAACTTGAAGTTTCTCAACTTATTTTCGAAAACTACTCAAACACGAAATGTGACGAAAATCCGTTCGGTGGGAGCCGAATGTTCCATGCAAACGGAAAAACAGTTATGACGAGGCTAATAGTCGTTTTTTCGCTATTTTGCGAACGCGCCTAAGCACATTTATTGAATTTGTGCAGAGTATTTATCTTAATTTATTTGCCGAAAAGACGATAGGTTCGAGTACACTTGTGGAGAGCCTGGTAATCCTCCAGCTTCAATGACGAAGTCATGTGGTGGGATTATCGGTCAACCAGCGTCTGTTATTTTAAGTCTTCACTTGGCCGTTTACGTAAATCCATGCCTCATCTCGATCAACTTCACCTCTAAACACGGCTTCAGAGAACCATCTAGAAAACTACACTCTCGCAACGCACTCTACCTCCTGGAGATATAATCTGTATGGTTTAAAACGAAGCAATTTTGTGCCCGTGGCTGCGTGTACAGATAACTGGCACTCCGGTTTCCTCGGATAACCGTCTGGAAGATTTTCGTGAAGATGCTTCTAATCGTGCTTCATTATCATGTAATACTTCTTCTGAAAGAACGCGTAATATTTGTTCTCGCTTCTTCTTCTCCTTCTCCTTCTTCTTCATCTTTTTAAAGAAACCTGTCTTTTGTAATTTGTTCACCCGTCGATATACTTGTTCATTTCAAATGAAATGAAATAGTTGAAACCCAGATTCTAAATTTTCTGCAACATTTTTTTTTATAGGATTTCGTCGTTACAGACTTGTAGATATCTTCTTCTTCTTCTTCTCCTTCTTCCTCCTCCTCCTCCTCTTCCTCTTATGTTTCTTCCCCCTCTTCTTCCTCTCCCTCTTCCCCTTCCTCTTCTTCCTCCTCTTCTTCTCCTTCTTCTTCTTCTTCTTCTTCTTCTTCTTCTTCTTCTTCTTCTAAAGCGCTACAACCTATACAAGGTTCTGGCTTGCTCAACTACTTTCTTCCAACTGTCGCTATTCTGTACTACTTTCTTCCAGTTTCATACGTTCATGCTCTTTATACCTTCCAAAACGTCATCTTCCCAACATGTTTTAGATCTTCCAATTGGTCTTTTAGACATGGGTTTCCATCTCTCGATCTTCAGCACATTATTATCTTCGGCCATGCGTTCAACATGGACTAACCAGTTTAGTCTTTGTTTTTTAATAAACCCGATTGTATTTTGTCCTTTTAATATTTCGTTGATTTCTTGATTGACTTGTAGATATCCACAATAAAAATCCTCTGCATTACACCTCACGAACATCAAGACCCTTCACGTCGGTTGCGCGCAGTTGACGAAAATGCACTGTTTTAAATTCATGTTTATATGTGACTAACCCTTCAGATTAAGCTGTGTAAGGAAACACGCGGGGATTAAAATATTGCCATGGGGTAAGCATAACACGATAACCTAGCCGAGAGCGCGTTTATTACTTTTAAATGGACGATATTACAGACCTAACTTCTCGACGTTCTTTTTATTGGCATGCAGTCCTCAATTATTATTATTATTATTATTATTATTATTATCATCATCATTACCATAATCATTGTTATTATTATATGGATGTCTCTTGTCACAAGCCTTTTCTTCCTGGTACTTCTCTTGAACTAGCGGTGATCCCCACCGCTCAGGTTTCAAGCTTCACACTGCAGTACTTTCCGTATTATGTGTGATGTTCCAAGTATATCTGCCTTTTGTAGTGAATCTATCGAATGTTTTCTTGGTACAGCTTGCAAATTTTTCCTTAAACTTCTTGTTACTATTCCAGTTATTACTGGTATAATCGTACATTTCAGGTTCCACATTCGTTGTATCTCTATACATACATTATTATTATTATTATTACCCACAACCACGTGGTTTCGAAAGATATGTCTCACCTATGTGAGTGTAAGTAACAAGAGAGTGCAGAAAAGTGCATAATAAGTAGCTTCATGATTGGTACTCTTCACCATATATTCAGTGGTGTCGACTGGATTCTCCTAGGCCAGAAAAGGGTGTAGTGGCAGGTATGTAACTGAGATTCGTGCATCACGAAAGTCAGGGAATTCCTTGCCTAGCTGAGTAAAAAAAATGGTTTCTAAAGAATGAACCTGTTTCGTGCAGTTATTAGCTTCTGTGTCAGATGAGAAGTAAAGAAAACAGGCAATAAAACCTCAAAAGTAGACGTTTCTCTTTTACTGACTGATAATTTGGACATAATGGGTTTTCATGCTCTGTCCGCAGAAATTGATTCACTTTGTTAGGAACTCATCTCAGCACTCTGTGAAGGACATGTCAATCCGGGTTACCTGCATGATACTTAATGCCTGCAGCGCGCGGTTTTGTATTAATTAACTGACCGACATTAGAATTCGAAGGTTCGATATGCCGAACACCAAATCCAGGCACTGGATACGGTAAAAAGTGACGTAAACACGGATAACACAATCACATTATTTTCGCATAATGTTACCATTACGCTCTAATATCCTCGCGAAAAGATTTTGGAAAATTCGGGGTACCATGAAAATTTCCAACGGGGAAAACACGAAACTTAAAACTAAGGCATGAAATTGTCTACACGAGATTTTAGCTAAGTAACATTCTAGAAAGTCTGTTAACCAATAACCCTTAGCAGGAAAACGAGAGCGAAAATCAGTCCAATAGGCTAGGTTCACATAAGAAAGTTATTAAAAGGGCGGGATCACGTATATTAGAAGGTTCTGCATTGTTAGTCTGAAGTACCAAGTGCCAATATTTTTCCTCGCGACAAATCAATTACACACTTCTTCTACTTTTCTTTACTCATCCGACCAAACCTTTGAAAACTCATTTATTTTAGTACCTTAATGGTATTGTGTGAAAATACGAGTATAATCGCGAACTTTAGTCATATGCGTCTAGGATACTTGCAGTGTCACATCTGCAGGCTCAAAGTCTTCCATAATGTGGTACTTCTGAACCGGAGCAACTGTATTTCACATACTTGTTTAATTACGAGGGGGTGCTGATAAGTCCTTAGCCCGACCAGGAAGGAAACAAGCTACAGCGACCAAACTCAAGATTTATTCAACATACTCCCCACGAAGCTCAGTACACTTCTTAGCCCGTTGCTCTAACTTTTGTAAGCCACTCAAAAAAATCAGAAGTTTGTCCGTCCAACCAGGTCTCCGCGGCAGCAATGACCTCCGAGTCGGACGAAAAATGGCGACCTTTCAATTGTTTTTTCAGTCCAGGGAACAGGTGGTAGTCC
>Ga0136643_10006766_pt1 | contig 16459 bp, 11 predicted proteins | sample TergutLab28metaG_FD_96883 | JGI IMG/M metagenome (GOLD analysis project Ga0136643, IMG submission 96883) | Labiotermes labralis P1 segment gut microbial communities from Petit-Saut dam, French Guiana - Lab288 P1 (version 3) (version 3) | ecosystem: Host-associated > Arthropoda: Insects >... | reverse complement strand
GGTAAGTGTGTAATGGCAATAGCAAAGAACATGCGATTTAGAGAAGGGCTGCACAAATGCTCTCTCAAACTTCCTGAACTCCACACGGCACAGTCCTTCTTGAAAAGCTAGTCACGAGATTCCCCACTTTACGAAATATGACTGTTCATTCCCGTTGTTAGAAACTAGTTGTTAAAATACCTGCAAGTGGGACTTCTCCATGGTGGTTTATATGTCACAAAAGTGTAAACTTTAAAATGCAAACATTTTTACCCATATCCCTTACACCAGGCCTGTTCATTGTTTTATGTGGTGCTGGCAACATTCAGTCTGCATGTAGACAACAGGAATTCAATACACAGAAATATTACTAAGTATACATGTAATTGCATGTATAACTTTACTTGTGTATTTTTTGATACATCAAGTGCAATAAAAATATAACAAGAGGAAAAATTTATTTAAAAATACAATTCACAACCTAGTCTAGGTTGTCACTATTTCAGCACATTTTTACAAATTTAAGTAACAATGTAATGTATGTCTCCATAAAAACAGCTCATAGGTTTTAGTAATTGTTTTGGTATTCCTTTTCGGCTTTGACAAGGAAAGGGTTAAAATACATTAAAATGTCTCGACAGCCAACAAGGTGCTGTGTTGCGAGCAACAAGTTACCTGCAAACTATGGGTTAACCGCACTTTTATTATGCTGATCTTGAAAAAACACAGTCACTGTTTTCTGAATAGCAGGAAATGATCTGTTTGCTGCAGTTTACTTGGTGTGTTGTCCTACAGAGACAAAGCACGACAAAAATTACATGGTAATTTCCAAAGTAATATCTGCTGTGCAATTAGAATACAACTTATACAAAACAAATATACTGCTTAACTCTTCAAGACCTTGCTGAAGTGACATTGGAGTTTATTTAAATGTTCAAAAAGGTAAAACCATTTGGAAAAGACTGAGTCATAATTGTGAGGTAGCTCCAGCCCTTCACTCTATACACACATCACATTTCTGCTTTGTACAGCAACTGCAGTTGGTACTCTTACTTCAAACTCAGGACAGGCCAAATTCAATTCCTGGCCAAGGCACTGGTTAATCACACAGCACATACTGGTATGTGTCCTGTTCCTTTAACACCCACAGTAATGTCAACTGAGATGTGCGGCTGACTACAACCAGTAAACTGGACAGGTATGAGGAAAGCTTCAAAAGAAAACACCTGGTGCTCTAACTGAGATCCAACACAGGTACTTATCCAGCAATACTGAAATCATTACAGATCCACAAACTTGTTCAGTGTGAGATCTGGCAACAAGGTTCATATGACCATATTTCTTACATCCCTACTTCCTAATCTATTTATTAAGAATGTATACACACAATCTAAAGTTTTGGGATCTGGCAAGATTTACTTAAGTAGCAAGACAAAGACATTTCAGAGGAACGTTCTGTCTACAACTTCAGGGTCAAAGTAAGAAGATCAGTGTCAATATGCACCTTCTAACTCTACAGTCAATGTAAGAGGGCCACTGTCAACATGCTGTCTCCATTTTAGAGTCACAGTAACAGGGTGAGTGTCAAGTTAGGGTCAAAGTAGCAGGGTCAGTGTCAATATGCTGTCTCCAAATTAGGGTCACAGTAATATGGCCAGTGTCAACATGCCATCTCCAACTTCAGAATTAAATCAACACAGTAAGTGTCAACATGCTGTCTCCAAATCCAGTCTCCACTTTCAAGGTCAGAGTAACAGAATTATACAGTAACAGGGAATCAGAATTATGGTTCGTTTAAACACCATGTATAAGCTCACTTTGCAGTAGATAATGATGGATCTGCTGAAGCAATATTGAATACAGACTGTGCTGCGTACAGACCCTCAGTTTGTATGGTGTGCTACCAGTCTGATCTGAGCAGACAGTATTAATACAAGCTATGTCTGTGCCCAATAAATGAGCAGCCAAATATGTTTTGAGGTTGCTCTCGAAAGGCTTACAATGTAGCTTACCAAGGACTTAGCAATGTGAATCTCTTCATGTAGGGCGAGCGGTCGCATCTCATGGAAGAGGAATAGACTCAATACCTCAGCTGACAGCCACTGACCAGCAATGCTGCCTGTTAGCAGGAGAAACGTGCTTTAAAGACAGTGACATACATTATGCTCAAAAGGATGTGGAACTTTACATTATTCAAAACATGATGATTTTATTAGATGTTGGCTAAATTCACCACATTGCTAACAAATTCTGTCATTAGAGACATTTCAGGAGCTTTGAACCCATACAACATATCACTGTATACAGAGGGAGAGAGAGAGACAGAGAGAGAGTGAGAGAGAGAGAGAGTGAGAGGACTAGGATTATATCAGAAAGAAATATTGCCAGTACTCAGTACAGGCCAGCAGCAAAGTGAACTGTACATACATAACTTGTTCATTTTTTTGTGTCATAATATTGCTCAAATAAAAAACAAAAGATCTAGTTCTCATGAGTTCTGAATTTATGATATGCGTCTAATGTGTCACTGCAAATACCGGGACTGTATGGTGTACTGTTGCATACTGTGAAAAGAAGCAAGGCACACACACATACACACGCACGCGCGCGCACACACACTTCACGCAACCACACCATATGTGTGTGTGCGTGTGCACACACACACACACACACACACAGAATCACATAGTGTGTGCCATTAAGACATACAGTCTTAATGGCACACACTATGGCACATGCAATAGACACCCTACAGTAACAGGATGGCTTCCTCTTATCTCTGGATAGGGTCAAATGGCAGGATCTTGTGAATGCAATCACGAATGTACAGGCTACAAAACACACAGGGAATTTCTTGACTAGCTGAGGGTCTATTACCTTCTTAAGAATGACTGTATTAGTTAGTTAAAAGCACAAGAGGACTAAATATACAGGCTGATGTAAATGGTGTACAACCCATCATTACAATGAATGCAACTCCCAATCTGTCACTCACTCTGAACAGCACCTATTGCAGCTCATTATCATCAGCCCGGTCCATCCAACACTGCCAAGGGCACAATCACAGAAATGGATGTATGTACTACAATCTCTTTCATTTCCTTCTTTCCAAATGTATACAGTACACTATACTCTGTCTACCGACGTGGTTAATCTTCTCGATTAAAAACAAAAACTGCACACTGACAACATTCCTCACATTATGTTCTTGCAGCTTTGACTAAATTTTCTGGAATTAAATTCATACCCAATAATTGAAAATATTTCAAATTTTCTGTGCCCATTCAAAATTCCTGAAAATTTACCTGTGAAAATAACGGTTCAGTGGTATGTACTACAGTTTGTCAAGATTCATCAGTTTTCTTATTATTTGGTTGTTCATTACAGTAACCTTTCACCTAGACAAAACTGTTCTCATCTTAGCAAGTGGTCTACATCTCTTTACCTTATTTTAGGAAACTGCTGAAGTATTCAGCACTCATGTATTTAATTATAAAATCACAGGGATGAATCATATTTAAAGAATGTTATGTTATTTGAGAATACATCAATCCCTTGTGAAATACATGGGAGATGATGCTAAAGAACACTGCCAGTGGCAAGACAAAGAACTTATTGGAAACTGGGGGTTACAAACTGTAGCCACTGTTAACACTCATGAAATTCTAAGTACATACAAAACTTCTGTTAAGAATTCTAACATGAACAAACTGCAGGGCAGACTGAGGAACAGACTGGCAGTTTAATATTAAGATTAATAATATAGGCTATAGAGACAAAATGAGTGGATGAGGACTGTATTACACTAGCCAGCTACTTCACTGCCCAAGAATCATGCAACTTACCTACCACCAAAGGAAAGACTAAATAGAGCACAGGGTGACACATACCCTGAGATGGTGGCTCGGCAAGAGCCACTATGCGGAAAGCAGGATGAATTCTTAGGAGTCCTGAGTCATGCAGCTGCTGCTCTGAGAGACTGTGACGAGTTTTGTATTCATCAAAGCGATCATATCGGACAAGTCTACGTCCATCATGCAACTGCAGTTCTCGATCATGGACTAACCTGGAATCAAAACTTCATTTACTAGGATTTGCAGTCTTGTTACATAAGGATAAGGAAGTATTTTAATCACAGCCATACATGTAAGCACACAAGCGTGCGTGCGCGTGTACGCACACAAACACACACACACAAAACCCCTTAATACAATACTTTTACTACTCACCTCATCAGTAGGCTCAACATGTACACACACAATATCATAATGGTATCTTCTTATACCAAAGTACCTGGATTTATATACAACTGAAAATGTCAAAGATCTAACATGTTTCATCTATCAGTGAGCATAATGAAAAGTTACTTAACAGTCTATATTAAGTGGGCCTCCTTGTCCCCATCACATGTCTCTAGACGTGAATGGAGATGCCCATAGATATGGACGGTATCTCTATATACATTAAGCAGCTGTAGAAAGTCAACAAGGGATGATCCTCCCCCCCCCCCCCAGGAGTTGGAAAGGTGCCTTACAACACCTCACCACAATAAACTAACATCTTACAAATTACTGCACAGGGCCTTGGGACCTTGACAGCGGTGTTGGGCCGTTGTGAAATAAGAATGAACCGTCACATTCCATAGAAGTTGGAGAAACTGTCGACTTCTCTAGCTAGTGAGAAACAAATAATATACCATGATGAAGAATATGAAAACTGAAGACTGATCCATCATCAAAGATGTGACAGAAGCAGTCTACCTTTATCCACTGCGCTGTTAACACTGCTTAGCAAGCTACAGGCATGGCAATGCTGTATTGAAGAACTGTAATGAGCCATTTATCACTCACTATGACCTACTGCCAATTCCAGGGAAACTCTGAGGGTAGATTCTGCATGTCACCAGTGTGTGTAGACTAGACAAAGAGGTGGTGATGCCCATGACCATCTCCATTTCTGAATCAAAGCACCCTCTCCTCACACACAAATATCCCTACATGGGATTTGATTCCAGGTTTCAGTGACAATGGCATGTGTAAGAATCGCTCACTAATAGCTTCTTTAACCTCCTTGCACCTTGCCTCTCACTTCTTCTTATCTCAAACATAATACAGAAAATTTATCTGGCTCAGCCTCTACCTTTGTATCAGCAGCTGTAATATGTGGTGTTTCAGAATGGCATCCAATTGGAATCCGCAAACCTTCGTCCTATTCTTTACCTCTCTTATCCCATGTAGTATTATTTTTTACACCTCTTTACGTTGCAAAACTAAAATGTTGTTCTGTCACACTTTTTATTTATTTTTAACCTGTGCACTCTCTCCTTTATATTTCTGCTTTCTTTCTTCTATTCCTTGACGTCTCTCTAGTCTTGCATTCTATATTATGATTAACACCTTTATGAACTTGTAACCTGTTTTCTTTGGTTTGTTTCAAGACCAAGTGGCTAAACTACAACCTCTTCAAATGACATTTGTGTACCAGCAAGAATTATTTCCAGCTGAATACTTTTGTCAGTTTCATTACTATATGCATGTTATAAAATTTTCCAGATTCAGAAACCGTCTGAGATTCTAACTTGGATCAGTCGTCAACATCTTCATCATCTAGTCTTTTGATATTAAACTTCTGCTTCACCTGTTTCTCAACAAAGAATTCCCCTCAACTTTACAATAACTACATGGCAAAAACTGTCCATGGAATGGGTGGACAGATCATAGATAACCATACTACAGTGCATCAACAGTGGGGGTCACTTGGAATAAAATGATATAATGATCATGCATGGTAAGCATGTGAGGACCAGGAAGGGACTGAACTTAGCCTATTTCAAGAAACCACCCAAGCATTATCCTGGAGAACCTGAAGAAGAACAGGTGTGCTCCAGCCTAGATCAAACAGGGGAATTCATCAGTCTGCTCAGTAGCAATAATGAATAGCATGAGGAATGCAAATTTGTCACTAGGTGAGTGACTACTGGCTCTTCAAGAGAATGTAGTGATCAGCAGTCAAGAAGAATGTGTCACAACCCCAAAACTCACAACTCAAAGTGTCTGACGGAATATTATTCATAGTCAGGAACCATCTTTTATCCACTGCAACATAAGCAAGATAATTATTTTGGTAAATCGGAAGTCCACGTATACTGCTGAACAGAATATATGACAGTTTTATGCTCTCAGAATACGAGTTTTGAATAGGTAAACTTTACTAATTAAAAGGGGGTGGGGGAGGCTGTGTCAAAAAATGGTGTAATGGGGGTATTTTGAACTAATGAACAATAAAATCTTAAGCTTTGAACTTCCACTGAAATTTTGCTACAATTTTCTTTTTCTCCAAATGTTCACACTCTGCTGTTACCTACGATACCTTCTGCTTCTTGGCTGAAACAAACATGTTGGTACTACTGCTGTCAATGTTGATAACAGTGTTCAGTATTTGATGTATGTTTTATGTTTCTTTGAAGTCTAAAGCATAACAGAGGTGCTGACATCTGGTGCAAAGAAGAGTGTGAATCTACCTGTGAATAACAGCCAGAGTGCTGTGGTGGATCCTGTGGATGCCATCCAGCACTGCCATCTTGCCTTCAAGTGCCGCAGTAACCAGTGGAGAGTTCTTCCATACTGTATCCCCATTTGGAAGTGTTGTTCTTTGCTGAATCAAATCTCGTGATGTCATGTCCTATAAAATGCATCACAACATTCAACATTTGATGACAATTTAGAAAACATAAACAGTTTATATGTCTTGTGTGTAGAGAAGAGTAAGCAGGATAGATCTATAGTTTAAGTGGGTACATCAGAATAAAGTTTACATGGTATATAGTGTTGTAACTACAGAACCTGCACTGACTGTGATCATATCAGGCAAATTTGTCACCAAGCAATTACAATTTGTGTCCAGTGCTGAAGCAAATTCTTGGTGTCCAAAACTTTGAAGACAACTGTGTGATGGTAACAGCTGTGATGTGATGCTGATATCAAGGCATACACACTGCTATCAATAGGGAATAAAGAAGTTCATTCCACAATATAATAAATGCCCCAGCTGTGGCAGTGACTATGTGTAAAGTAGTGGAATAGCAATACAGATAAATGTGACCCATTCTTAGCAGAACATATGCAAAGTCAGGTAAAGTTATTTTGTTGTTTGCTGCTTGTTGAAAAATCTGAGGCCCAAAGTTATGAGTCAGCAACTCAATAACATTAAAGATAAGGCCTTCCAGATTGCAGACCTGTGAGTAGGAGGGATATCAATGCCCGAATAACAGGAGGCGTCAACAGCGACAATAATAGCAAACCCTGGTAAGGTGATAAGTGAGGCAGTATCATATCTGATGGTGAGCCTTTTTAACTACCTGACATTTTATGTATGTCAAATTCCAGTTCTGTGTATCAACTAAATGAGTCAATGAAAATAAAACTGGACAGATATATTTGTATTCAACAGTGTGCCTACCTGATACAGCACAACTGGTTCTATCTGATAATTCAACAAGGCTGCCAATCTATTAACTGTAGCACTCTTCCCACAGCCTCGAGGCCCAATAATGCAGAAGTCTCCTACCAGATGAGACTGCAGTAGCTGAGCCAAAAGCTGCTCTTGGTACCAAGTCTGAATGAAACCTGTTGCAGCAGGTGCTTGCTCTCCAACTCCACACACCACCTGCAACATGTAACCACACCACAGGTGTATTTTGGTGATTTCCATTCCACAAACACTTAAACTTATACTGGAAGCAGAGGCCTAAGAGATGCCACACTAACCAGCGACAGAATACTGTATGATGCTATGTCATTCCTCCAGTCATTTCTCACCAACATCAGATACAGAGACTAATTACATACAACATCAGACCTGTATGCATCCTTCATACAGTTTCTCATGTTTAATTTAACAGGATTTTTAAAAAAATTTCAAAATTATTCCACAGAGTGGTAAACAAGTCAGAAATTATGGCCTGGAAAAGACATCTACATCACAGAACCCAAGATGTCTAAGGACAGCAACAAAATTAGTCCAATGACAATCTGATTTTATTTAATTCAAGGTTCCATTTGGCATTTACATCAGGGCTCAGTAAAACTGAGAAAAAACAATACTCATTTGGAAATGCTGCCATTTAGTTAAAGCCACTAGCTTTATAAGAAATGTCACAACCTTGAAAGCAGTTCAGTGATGGCTGTTCAAAAAGAAACCTGTTGCAGGAGGGATATGAGTGAAGAAGTAATGGATATTAAAAGCAGTTCTCATGGATGTTGAGTTAGGCAGGATCCTCTGGCTGGTGTGTCAGTGGTGACTAACTTTAACAGTTCCTACTCACAGATGCAGAAAAATGAGCTTCTCCTGAACAATCTGCACATTTTTATCTTGTCCATATCTGTGCACTGATGACACTATTTTACTTAAAAATCTAATACACTACATATGTTAACACGACTTTATTCACACTATACACTCCTACATGACTCAGCCCTCAAGGATCCATCCTCAGGGAGTACTGATACATATTGTCAGCAGGGTCAACAAAATGTATCAGTACTCCCTGAGGATGCACCCTTGAGGACTCAATCATGTAGGAGTGTCATAGTGTGAATAAAGTGGTGTTTATATAGTGCTTTAGTTGGATATTAAGGTAAAATAATCCTCACATTATTTACAATAGTACCACAATTACACCGAGTGAACATAAGTACCAAATGTTACTAACTACAATGCCACTAGCATGCTCATGCCATTGTTGCAGCACTCGGTACTGCAATTAGTGCTTTCTCCTCCAGGCACCACAGCAACTGTCTCTGTGGGTCTTCCCTCTGTCCCACCACTTTTAGTGGTTTGGCTTTCTCTAATTGGTGGGTTTTCAATGTGCATACTTTCCTTGTATCCCAGCAATGGAAATGTTTTGGGTCTCCCTGTATCCTACCAACTGTGCTACTTCAGACTGTCTCTGCTTTTAGCATTCGGTGCCTGACTTTCAAAATAGAATCAAGATAATAATTTTCCTGGGGTTGTCTTTCCAAGACAACTTCTATATTTCAACTATTCCATAACCATTATTAGTTTCTATGATGCACAGCATGAAGGATGAACAAACACAATGAATCACACATACAGTTAAACAAACAGTGTACTTGCAAGAGTTTTAAGCCAGTTTCTAGAAGTAACTACATTCTTAAGCAGAAAAACAAACTGTATCAACCTGTACATTGTCTGCGTCCTATGAAAGTTGTTGAAAAAACTGATGTGTACAATGCATGACATATTTCTTAATTCCAACCTGAAGTTATGTAAACACTTAAGGGCAAAAGCAGCAGAAGTTATATTTAAAGGATATTCAAGACAAAGTTTCATTAAGTAAGAAGTCACGTGGTCTGTTAATTATTCGGTACATAAATCAAGAAAACATTTATTGGTGGCTACTTTAAAACACAAAAACCAATGAACCTCCCAACCTAACAAAGTACACCCTAGTATTCCAACTAGAATAATGTTTACACAGAACTTAATGTCAATATTATTCGAAGTTACCAAGTAGACAATGCAATGTAGAAAGCATCTCACCTGAAAGTGTGTCAACTGACCATTAGAGTTCACGGACACCTGCGCAGACTGATCATGTGGAGATGGAATAACATTCTCTATACTTGTTGAACCTGGATTCTTTACTGCCTCAAGTTGGAAAGTAGCCAGAAGGTCCGCCACTGACTGTTTACCTTCCCTTGCCAGGAAAGTATTGTACGGGTACAGTCGATACAGAACCTCATACACTGGCAAACCAGGGAATGTATCCTGGGAGAATGAAGCCAACACAACCTCATGAAAGCTGTATATCAAAAATGTGTCAAACACTTTCATGGCAAGGACTGGTTTGTGAACAACACAGTCACTAAACCATTGACATAGGTCTTGCTTCAAGTACTTTGACTTCCCTCTGGCAACTAGTGTTCTACCAGTACTCAGCATCACGTCCATTCAGCTACACCATATAGTCCAAAAACTAACAGGACCATTAAATAAACTGCAGAAAACATTCAAGTTACAGCATCACATTCAACCACTCTAACAAAGGTGCCATGAAAAGTGACAGTCCCATTATGGCATTTTTTAATGAAAACTCAGATCTCTGACACCAACCTCTTTTAGGGCACAGCTCCCTTACCATTTGTCATCTTTCTGCTTTATATGTCTACTTCCTCATAAGCTCAGCAGATGGCTGTGCCCTACTAATTTCGTACTCCCACTTCAGCCAATCATTTACTATTATTTTTAAATCAATTACATTTGTACAATTTATTATTTTCCTACTGGATACATTTTCTTTTAAGCTCTACTATTTATTACATACAAATTTTTCCTCCCACTAAAAAAAATTTGTTCTCAGACAACTAGACACAACTGAGCCAAAACAAAACTACCCTATGACAATTAAAGAAATCCGGTGTTTGTCTTACTCATCAAAATAATCATTCATACAAATTTTCAACAGCAGCAGTTGGGTACAAAAATATAAGTGACAATATACAGTAAAAAACTGAACTATGAAAAAAATGAACCTCACATCTTCCAGTGAAACAAGCTATAATATCCTTTGAACAATATATTAGACATTACCACTTGATTGCACACATAGACAACTAATCTGTCCTTGTCTACACTTTATCCTCTATTAGGACACAAATTCTAAATACAGCAGGAAGCACTATCTCCAGTGCCAGCCTACATATAAATATTAATGCTCCCTCACACTCACCCCACATACTACTGTATGAAAGGCAATGAATGATGATAATACTGATCGCAATCACGGTTTTAAAGCTGCTGTGAAATGTGTGTATGCAGTATCATCTTTGCTATATTTATAAAATAGAATTCAATGCCCAAATGATGAAATTACATCAAAGTTACAAAATCATGTGCCAATTCCAATTGGAGGTCAAGCACAAAATCATGTAAGGTGATTCTTAGAAGTTTGCTGTTGTAATAAATAAAATATTTCAAGGCGATGATATGTGGTGTGGCTATAAAATAACCAAACTGATGTTAGAACATTTTTTATTCAAAAAACTACATAATAGAAATGTTCTCACCCTCAATGTACTCCCCTCCCCGATCCCTACACCACTCCATGCGAATCTGTCACTGTTGGAAGCAATGCTGCATGTCGTCTTCTGATAGCTTATCCATTAGCTACATCGCTTTTGCCTTCACTGCATCTATGGACTTGAACCTGGTTCCTTTCAAAGTAGACTTGATCTTTGGAAATAAAAAAAAAGTCACATGGGACTAGGTCAGGTGAGTACAGTAGATGCTCCAACACGGTGATCTTGTGCTTCGTCAAAAACGTCTTGACAGACAGGGCGTTGTGTGCCGGCGCATTGTCTTGGTGAAGAACCCATAAGGCGTTCTTCCACATTTCAGGTCTTCTTCTCCTCACCCGTTCATGAAGGTTTATCAAAACCTCCTTGTAGTATACCCGGTTAACAGTCTGACCTTCAGGCACCCAATCCACGTGAACAGTCCCTCGGATGTCGAAAAAAACTATCATCATTGCTTTAAATTTGGATTTGCTCTGCCGTGCTTTCTTCAGCCTTGTTGAACTGGGGCTCTTCCAGTGCATGGAATGGCGCTCACTTTCTGAGTCGTATTGAAAAAAACCATGATTCATCACAAGTTATTACGTTCTATAAAAAGTTTGGGTCGCTTTCAATATTTTGAAGAATGTCATCACAAATGTTCATTCGAATTTCCTTTTGTTCAGGAGTGGAGTCTCAGCACCATCTCCGAACACACTTTTTTCATGTTGAAATTGTTATGTAAAATCTGTCGAACAGCTTCCTTGTCAAGGTTAATTAACTCAGCAACTGTTCGAATGCTCAGGCAACGATTTTGTTGAACAATTTCACCGACTTTCTCGACGTTAGCTTCTGTTTTTGGTACGCTCAGACGATCGGGGTGCTGATTGCCTCCAATATCTTCCCTTCCCTCTTTAAACCCTTTAAACCACTCTAAAACTTGTGTATGAGATCACCATAAACTTCCTTAAAAAAATTGTATATTTCTGTAGCGAATTTTCCAAGTTCACACAGAATTTCACACTGACGTGTTGCTCCATGTTAAACCATAGCATGATTCCGTCGGAGAACAAGAACACGATCCACTTCAAGCAAAGGCAACTGCCAAACTGTTTGCTGCACGACCCTGAAATTGTAACCGCGAATGAAGGGGAGAGCACAAGCCAGTACCACACACCGCTCGCTGTTGCCAAATTTACAGGGAAGCGGAAAAAAATTAAGTCTGGTTATTTTATAGCCACACCATGTAACTTCACAAACCATCAGTTTTACAGCTGCAGGTAAACTATCTGCAGGAAAATCTGGCAGCCCAAGTGACAATGACTCTGGAGACAGCAATGAGTAGCAGCATGACACTAACTGTGAGATCTGGGCTGGGTCCACATTTGGTGCAAACTGTCGCAGTGCCTCTACTTGCTCCTGAAACAGATAGCAAACACATCACTCTACATCGCGGCATTCATATGAACGGACGAGGAAAACTGCAATGACACCGCTACAAGCCACATGAAGACACAGCTACAATCATTCTGTGGTTCTCTGGGTTATGACACTGTGCAACCTGGTCAAAATTGCATGCATTTAGGAGTTAACAGCAGATTTAATTCAGGAAACACTTGCTGCCATTCAGTTCAGAAACTTCTGTCTTCACAACTGCTAACTAATAACTATAACTTTGCCCCTTGTTTCATACAGATGTCAAACTTTGTTTCCCACTTTAAGGGTCAAACACAGGTTGAGGGTGTTCAAGAACAGGATGCTAAGGAAGAAATTTGGGCATAAGAGCAAGGGAGTAACAGCACGGTGCTAAAACTGCATGAACTGTACCTGTCACCAAATATTGTTAAGGTGATCAAGGAAAGGTGGATGAGATGGCGGATCATACAGCATTAATAGGGGGAAGGGAATGTACACAGTTTTGGTTGGGAAACCTAAAGCAAAAAGAATGTTTGCAAAACCTCGGCACTGATGGAATACTATCAAATGTAAAATGAAGAAGTAGCATGGGAGGGCATTGACTAGATTCATCTGGCACAGGATAGGGTCAAGCACCTGACTTATGACCATGGTAATGACCCTCCAGCATCCATACTATGTAAGAAAGTTCTTTACTAGCTGAGGAACCACAAGCTTCTGAAGGACTCAACTCCTTGGAGTTAGTTAACAGTCCTGTACATGGGCACCAGTGCTTCATACTGCCTCCATCTTCTGACAATAGTCTTCACCCAACAATGGTACTAACAGTCTTGACAGTGCTCTGTCCCCTCTTTTTGAGCCAACATATTACATGGCAGCTGCTCTAGTGTTCCACTACAAACCAGATGTATTCTGCAGGGACAGTGTCATGTGGACTGGGATATAAATAACACAGTGGGGGCGTCCATGGGGGGGGGGGGGCCAGAAAGACAGCAGGGGGGTTGTTAAATAGTGGGATGAAGCTCTGTGGTGGATAAGAAAGTGGAGACCAAGTTTCACACCCATACACAATAACGCCAAAAATTACACTTTTGTAAACGCTTACCGTTATCTGCTGGTTTTTAGGTAAGAGATCGGAAGGCCAAGGAATGACTTGTTTTCTTCATAACGGTAAAGCAAAGCTGACCCCTCTTCTCCATGAAGGCGTACAGAGGGAGAAGAGGAATGGTTCAACATATTATTAAGCTTGGCGCAAGATGGAGATGGGTCAACAAAAGGTCTCGGACAGTCTACCCCCCGGGGAAGAACCCTGGCTCACCATTTCAGGAGGCTGGGTGGGCCCCAGAACCCGTCTGGACTTTTTGAAGGGAACAACCTTACCGCTACCGGGACTCGAGCTACGGACCGTCCAGCCCGCAGCTTAGTCACGATACCGACTGAAATATCGCGGAACCCACACTGCCTTCATTATGTGGGGCAAATTCCAGACTTACTTTTACACCACGATTTAATTAATTCGTTAATTAATAGCTGAAAACGGCAGAGCGAAATTGTCATTTCTCTCTTCTGTTATCCAAACAAAGAAGTGGTGGGGCCGCCTTTACCACCTAAGGTACTCACACCTTAGAAGGTGGGTCGAGACCAGGGCCATAGTGCGGCAATATCGTGATAACATCCCCTGACCCCAACCAACTGCGCCACCACGTGCCCGAAATGCCGGGGCATACCTCCACCCCTTCCAATTCATTATGCACTAATCAAGCTACCATTCGACGCTACGGGGTAGCTACTGACGTCACAAAATAAACTACAAACAAAAATGGACTCCGCAGTACATTTTTCATTATACAACACACAAAAGCAAATGGAAAGAGACGTCAGGGCGTCGTGACGTACTGCTGCACACAAGGCGTCGTGTTTCCAATCTTCCTAATGTGAGGGAAAAGTGTGAAAGAGATTTTAAAGCAATTGAATCTGCGGAGTAGCTTGTTTCAATTCAATTTCGAGCAATACTCGGTCTGAAGATAAGATCGCTGGTGCCAGTGAAGGATGGGGCGCTCGGCCGTGTAATTACATCACCGCAGTCCTTCCGTTCTCAGAGCAATTTCATTTCAAACAGCGCGAGTGTGAACATGAAGGATTGATGTTGAATTCGCACGCATCCTTTCATCTGCATGCCACGAATTGCACGTGCACACGCTGGAATGGCTTCTGGCTACCACAGTGCAGTGGCGCAAGTTACACAATGTCACTTCGCAGTGACCATTGACTGAAGCACATCTGATACACATGCCCTCAATAACCCAGTATTTAAAAAGCACTGGATTCGATCCCAGCTGTCACCGTTACTCTGACGGCCGCCGAGAACGGGATCCCGTCCCGGCGAAAAAAAAAAATTTTGGAACCCCCAGCAAGGGGGGACACAGGCTAAAAATCTTTACACTAAATCGGAACGACTGACATTCAGTTGCAGATTCACTTGGGCTTGGTCTTGAAGGGTTAATTTATACAGTCGACAGACAGTGGTGCAACCGGGAAAGACAACGACGTACGCAACATAGCAGGGCCTGGTAATTTGTACCGGCTGCCCGCACCCCTCCCCCGGCTGGTCGGCACTAGCTATATTAAACAATGCTGACAGTATAATGAGAACCAAACACCTGAAGACGTGAGTTCAGAAGACTCCCGAAACGTCGTGTATACAAAACATGCCTCAGGCAATGAACAATGTTGAAAACAGCATCGGTAAAACCTTCTTAAGGAATCAGTCACTGCCACAGAGCTTCGGAAAATCAGCAGCCGTCCCATTACGAAGGACTATTGTCTACACAAGCATCACAGTGCAACAACAGTGTATGATTATGCGAGTGCTTGAGGCTTGGAAGCGCTATGGCCTTACGCGGTGATTGTTTTCCGAAGTCTTCTTGGACATTTCGACCCTTGAAGGTGAACCAACAACGCTGTGTCGAAACATCCCACACGAAAGTACACCCCAGTACGCGCCCACTTGCCACCAACGCCAGTACCAAGTGCGACCTGACGTTATGACGCGTTGCTGACGAAGGCTGGAGTCTTCTGGCACACCACAGAGTACGAATGGCAATCAGTTACTGCCCTGAAGTAGACTCTGAAACGTCGGCAGCTAATTACAAAGCTACAGGGCATCATATCCTTGGGAGAATGAACATGCATGCTCACGTACAAAGCCTCTTCTAACGACAATGACAACATAGATAAAGCAATTCCTAATCACAGTAACCTTAATATAACTACAAACGAGACAGGCAATGTATGTGGAAACGTGCCCTTGAGGCGCGCGTTCGCGTAACCATTGTTGCCGTGGCAAAATAATTAGTATTTCGTATTCTCAGTGTGTGCCTGTAGCCTTAGTTATCCCGCATGCAAAGCGCATGCGACATATTGTCATCTGTGGCCCGTCCGGCTCTACCATATCTTTCCACATTAGCTCATAAACGGTAGGATTTTCAGAAAAAAAAAGAGTTGTTGAAGGTTAAATGCGTGTTGTCATTTTGTCTACAGCTTTTGTCTGGAACATTTTTCATTCGAAGAACAATCTAGCCAGCTACTGTGATAAATGTATATCGGTCTTCATGTAAAGCACCCGTTATGCTTGTCAGGTTGAAATGAAACTTGAATTCTCTCAACAGATTTTCGAAACATATACAAAAACTAAATTTCATTAAGGTCCGTCTAGCGGAAGCCGAGCTGTTGCATGCGAACAGACGGACAGACATGACGAAGCTAATAGTCGCTCTTCGCAATTTTGCGAATGCGCCTAAAACACGCAAGCAAAAGCTACAGACATCATTAAAAAAGGTAAAGTGTTCCCGTTACAGGCCCGGTGTGGCACAGAAGGGGGTGAGTGGTTAGCAGCACGCACCGGCCGCACTTTACCCCCGGGAAAGACCCGGTACCCATTTTACAGGAGGCTGGGTGGGCCCCAGGGCCGGTCTGGACGGGCGGAAAATCTC
>Ga0136643_10006763_pt1 | contig 16460 bp, 11 predicted proteins | sample TergutLab28metaG_FD_96883 | JGI IMG/M metagenome (GOLD analysis project Ga0136643, IMG submission 96883) | Labiotermes labralis P1 segment gut microbial communities from Petit-Saut dam, French Guiana - Lab288 P1 (version 3) (version 3) | ecosystem: Host-associated > Arthropoda: Insects >... | reverse complement strand
TGAGTGGACCCCGTTCCAGACCCACTACTACTCAGAAAATCTGGTAGCGCCGGGGATCGAACCCGGGACCTCTGTATCTGTAGCCAGAAACTCTGACCACTAGACCACAGAGGCGGTCCTTAACACGTAAGCAAAACTCAAATTCTCTTTATACCACTTACGTTCTCTGTATACCAGGAATGATCATCCTGTGTATTCGTTTCCGAAAATTTTGAACTGATTGGGAAATGTTGGGGCACTTCACTGACAACTGTCATGAGAATCTAAACTGGCTCCGTAGCTCTGCTTCCTTTACAGGATAAAGATCGAACTAGAAATTCAGAACTTGCTCATCGCCAAAAGAAAGCTTTCACACAAATCTGCACATTTTAATTGCAGCTTTTATGTCACGTTTCTTTAGCCCAATACGAACGATTTCTTGCACAGCTGTGGTGTTAATTACCTCTGCACAGACGATTTTATGTTACACGAATGATTGTTACGCCTAATTACGTGCGCAAAAGCGAAAACTACGCAGCTGAATCCTCGAAATACAGTACACAGATTTCACAGTATTGTTTGTACAATGCATATCTATCAAGACATTACCTACAAGTTGGTCCAACACTATGACATAGTGTCAAGCTATAATCAGACATCTTTCGGTGACGGCCACCACCGCCATCAGGGAAGACAACACCACAGACCAAAAATACCGCTCTTAGAAGGTGTCTGTATTGTCATGCACACACCGCTATATTTCGTGTCCCTCCATTAAACACAGAGCTGTTTATGTCACACCTCCTCCCACGTACGTGGCAAGACAGCACCTTACTTACTCACTCCATGGAGCAGAGTCCATCCTGAGAAGCCAACCGGTCCACAGCTAGTTCAAAAACTCCCCGCATTTTATGGAAACGCTATTTGAAATGCCCGCCAACTGACCCTAACGTGCGCTAGATCAATCCAGTCCATGCCGTACCCAACCCGTTTCCTGAAGATCTATTTTATCCCCACTATCTACGCCTGTTTATTCCAAGTGGTCTCCTTCTCTCAGGTTTCTTGTACAAAACCCTGTATGCACCTCTCCTTTCCCCCATACGTGCTACATACCCTGCCCATCTCATGCTTCTCAATTTTACCACCCGAATAATATTTGGTGAGGAGTGCAGATCATTAAACTCCACATTATGTAGTTTTCTACACTCCCTTGTTATCAGTCCCTCTGAAGCCCAAATATTCTCCGCCACCGAAACATGTTGCAATATAGCAAATAGTTAGACTGTAGAAGTATGTGCAGAGTGTTGGACCAACTTGCAGACAGTCACTAGACTACACAGTTTTGTACGGTGCCTGTGCAAGGGGTTTATGTGTGTTTATATTGCAAGATCGCTATTGATCGACAATGATTTGTTGTGATAATTCGAGAAACTGCAGATAGAAAAGTGTTTAGCCACTGAGTTAAAAAAAAAACCTTTCTGAAGTTCCTGGATTCGTCACAAGATGTCTGAAAACTACATCTCCTTGAAACTATGACAGTCGCTCAGCAGCTCAAGAAATGATCCGCTTTTTAAGAAAACTGTCTACCGTCGCGTGAGCGTAATTCTGCTTTTAAACCTCATCCTGATATATCTGATTCCATTCAATCACACATATCTTATGTCTGTAAGAGACATCACACTATTAATAATGCGTTGAGGCTTAGGTCTCCTAAGTAGTTTATGTAATCCGACTAAACACTTTTATGTTTTTCCAAACCTCCCATGCTTTCCAAAAACTCGTCCATATCACAAACAATTCTTTGATTTGGTCGTCCAAATATATAATGAAAAGTAAAAGTTATTAATTTTATCAGCATAAACTTCCATCTAATCTGCCGTCAATAAAACCAATAAGAAAAATTTTCCATCACCCGCACAGTTTGTTAATAATAATACAGCTCTTTATCGTTGGTCACTGCATGTTTCGGGTCTCTGTCGCCAAATCTGTAGTACCCAAGGGTTACCTTCCCGAAAACCTCGCAAATGTGAAAACCGTGGATGCATGAACTTAAGACCTTATTTAGAAAACCGGGTCGGCAAAAACAAACTCGAAACTTGACAAGTTATTTGTATATTTAATAAACATAAGAATTTAGTGTTCATTTTATCAATATATACTACCAGAAATACGGAAGTAGCTTAAGAACAATTGACTGTCTCATATTTCTCCGACACCTCTCGGCTTACAAGTTTTTCTGAAGGACGTTTTCACAAACACACAACTACAGACGATACCCAGAACTTGCATTCTATTTACAGTTGAGTATAACTATTACCAATTCAGGTTAAAATGAGTAATGATATAAAGTGTACGTTATTGTAAAATTCTAGGCGGTCGGTGCGAAAGGCTGACAACCTACCACCATCCTTTGCCGTTGTCAAGAAATCTGGGCACCTTAACTTCCTGGAACCCTCTGGGCCCCTCCGGGCCTGTAACGGGACTGCTTATTGTAAAGTTCAAATTTAATTACTATCGAGCTGTAACACTGACCGCCTATTCCAACTAAAACTGAGGTTTTGAATGACTATATCTATACCTCTACACCCTTCCTGTGCCTTCATTGCATGTTACGGGGTGAACTTTACCATTATCTTATATGGTAGAAATTGTTATTACGTAGTATCACTTTTTCAATCTTGTTTTTACTGTGGATTTACTATGTAGAAGGACTGGATCACAGTGACTGATAGTCAGTCCTGTCTCTGAGTTCCCATTGCTCGTTTTAAAAGTGTGACAGTTTTATATTTCCTCCACTATTTTTCCTTTCCAGTCTGTGAGTCTTTCTATTGTCATTGGTTCTTCCAGTCTGCAGATCCCTTACATTACACACAGCTAACTGCTAGAGCTGGAAGGTAGTGGTCTAGTCCAGACAGACTGTGACACTTGGTTAAGAAATCATATCAAATATCTCACTCTGCACCATATTTAATAACATGAAACACAAAAATAAAAAGAGTTTCACGGATATTATGTGGAAACCAAAGTGCCTGTAGTAACATACTACAACTTACACTGAGAAATGAGGATAAAGCGATCGGACCGTGAAGCTAATCACTCGCCTCCATCCAGTGTCGATGTCGTCGTATTCAAGCTTTATGACAATTTACCTTCTACCATTACATACCGCGTAGGATCGTTATATTGTGCTGACGAGGGAATAAGTGTAATCCACCGGGCAGCTTTGCATATAGCTGGCATTACGTGTAACGGCTTTACTAATTAAAGAGGTGAAATACACGACCTAACATACAACTAGACACTCCAGAATTATCAGTTCGTTACTTTCATGGATTCAAGAAATATTTAAAGACATAGTTTTTGGGCGAAACGTAGGCAACAAACGTTGCAAAAACTTCTTTATCTCGTACACTCCTCACCAGGCGCTGTAAATAAGCAAACGGAATCTGCATAACGTTACGTGGTTTGGGGGAAAACTGCATGTAGTGCTGCAGATGCAGATGCTGCTCTACCAACCTCAAATACTTCTAGAAGAATACGTCCATTTTTAAATACATGGAACAAAATTAACAAAGAGACTGGCCGTATCTATCAACTGTACACTCGTCACAACAGTCACTGGTGTTCCGAAGATAAATCTCAAAATCAAGTTTTTGTTAAGGAAAAATTTTTAAATTCCTGGAGCAGGAAGATCTACTTTGTGCAATGCAATGCCTACGCCATCACACCATTTTTATATCTTCAGAACTTAACCACAGCGTTTTTTATAAAGATATCGGTCTGTTGAAAATTTCCACACACACTGTGTCTAGTCGTACACAGTAAAGGTAAAAGGTAAAGTTTACCCTAGAACAGGCCACAAAGGTCCAGAGTGGAGTAGGTGTATAACTCTACTCTTTCTGTAAGCTCGGCGCTAGTAGAATTGATGGTCAAGGCCAGGCCTCGGCCGCTTTAACCCCAGGAAAGATCCGGCACCCATTGTATAGGAGACTGGGTGAGCCCCAAGACCGGTCTAGACGGGTGCGGGAAATCTCGCTCCTACCGGGAATCGATCCCCGGACCGTCAATCCCGTAGCAAGTCGCTATACCGACCAAGCTATTCCGACCTACGGACCCATTCAATATAATCTTTTATTAAGCTTTAAGACTTACGTAATTTTTTTAAGAAACAAAGCTTAATACAAATTACAAACTTTTCATCAAATCCATAGCCTCGTAATTCATTTATCCTTCCACGAATACTACTGCCATTTCCATTGTTACTTTCTAGGTTGCTGGATACCGCTGCGACATTGTTGTTGTTGTTTTTTTTTTGTGGTAGAAATCCCCACTTCTTGTTCCTGCCACGCTTCGAAAATCGACACCATTAGCAGCTGCAACATTCAGTTCCTATTTAACAATGAACGCCTGCACATACCCAGCTGACACCATAGAGTCAACCAGTGCCTTTGTAATTCCGTATCCATCGTGACTGACAAAATTTGAGCCAATTGCAGGGAGATCTGTGAGCCTACGACGCCGTCTGATGACCTGATTTTGTGTGGTAATGTTCAAAGAAATTCTCAGATATCAGAGAAAGGCAAAGATACTAAACCGGTTCTGACCTGTGGATGAGACGCTGAACTTCACCGTTCTCTACTGCCGATATTTCTCTATCATTCGTCACTCACTTAAAACTTTCCATGAAGTGTTGAGATTTTATCCTTCAAACAATAGTGAAAAGCTGTACTTCAATTTGGCGTACGAAGCATTTCCAAATCCCCTCTTTGAGGCTCTGCAAATTCGGTGGTCGAAGGCAATGCTGTATTGTATGTTAGCTGCCTACTGGGAATCCCCGGTTACAAAGTTAAGTTCCGTTGTCCCGACTTTCCAAGCGGTCTTGTTCCCTTAAGGTTCTCCTACCAAATGTGTGTTATGAGCCTTGTACCTTAAATTTGAAATCTGATATCTCACATTACGTTGATAAAGATTACGTCTTACGGGATATGACAACGTGCCGATTGGTAAATAACTACCGACGTTTCGAAGGAGCTCGTGCCTGAATCTTCAAGGCGTAAGCACACCAGGAAGAGGGTCGGAATGCTTAGACCCTGAACGTGGATGCATTTATCTACTCCGAATTGTTGATAACTATATAACAAAGATAAGGCCATGCATCCTAAAAGATATGTATCTTTTATACATAACTTGTTTTATAAGTGCATTAAAATTTACTAAACTATTTAAATTTAAAATATTGTATACAATCTGCTGCAGCACCAGCAACGCCAATGAAGCACAAGTCAGTTGCCCACAATTCAACGTGAAGGAATCTATTTCACACAGCGACCGCCAAGTCACGACTGTGAACTTTTTGTCGTCTGTACTTGCCATTTTTAACGGTCGAGTTGTCATTCATTGTGCGAACAATGGACAGCTTACAGTTGAGCGCTGAGTTTTGTACATGACGAGAAGGAGCAGCTGTTCGTATAGCGCAGAATGTCCGCGGCGAATGGCGGTTGGTCGACAGATGCCGACTTTATTCCAATGGCAGGCTTTACTCAGGCCTTAGTTCTCCTTTCAATGATACTCGTATTATCTTCAAAGTTTGAGGAACGAAACAGAAAGCTCTGTTAACAAATATTAACTACGAAATAAAGTGAATTGCCAACTTGATGCAACTAGGTAATTTTATTGATGTATTCTTAGCTCGACATGTTTCGGGTACATACGTCCATCATCAGGAGCATTAGATGTTGCGTTGCAGCATATGGTTTTCTGCAGCGCGCGGCACGGCACCATCCGACCCGTACACACGACCTACGCAGCGGCTCTCAAGACCACCACCCATCCAAAAACTCGGTACAGAAAACCATATGTTGCAACTCAACATCTAATGCTCCTGATGATGGGCGTATGTACCCGAAACATGTCGAGCTAAGAATACATCAATAAAATTACCTAGTTGCATCAAGTTCGCATTTCACTTTATTTCATGAGGAAGATGCAGGTTCAAACAACCCCCAAATATTAATTAAATTGTGTAGATATGTCCCTCCATGCGCTTTTTGACACGGACAAGAGACGTTAAACCAGGTGTTAAGTTTAAATCGTCCCTAACCTAACTGACAGCAAGCTCACTGATTTTTCGTCTTATCAGGCCAGAGACACATCCACGATGAGGTGGTTAAATCCCGGTGGCCTCCGCGAAAGTCGAAACCTGCCTGAGTACCGTGACCATTGAAATAATTGCCTGAACAAAGAGTACTGATATTGTGCTCTGATACCTTATTTGGGAATGCACTATTAACACGCATGAGTTCAGTCAGTTTCAGAATATTTTCTTTGCACTGTTCTATATTCGAAACTCACAGATAGTTCTACAGAAGGAATTAAACACAAATATGAGCATACAAATAAATACAATTCGTAAACATATGAACAAGAAGAGGGTTATTAACACCTTGTCTATCAGGAAATGTGTTATATTTAATGTGAAATCATGACTACATGTTTCAGTTAATTGCAGCCACCTTCAAGACAAATATCCACACTCTTTGTTACAAAGTATAGGTATTATTGGACGTAATGCTTCAATAAAAACATTGATTTAAAAAAACTAAGTAAATATGTATAATTTCATGGTTATGCCTTTGTCAGAATTGTACTCGTTTGTATATATTATTAACATATAGGAATACAAAACACAAACAAAATAACACTATGAATGCTGAAGACGTCATTACAGATGATGTGTTTCTTTTTTCGCGCGCGAGTTCGCAGTTTTTGCTTTTACACGGCTCCATGTTGTGACTTCACACACAGACCAAAAGTTTCAAGTCCTCGTTTTAGTCTTGGAGAAAAAGCAGGCCTACCACTAGAGAGGCCTCTGAATGGACTGCAGGGGCCAATCAGGATGTGGACAGCTGCTTGCAGTGCTTTATCCCTCATTTTCCAGCCAGTAGCTAGCCTCTGTACTAGGGCTGTTCTGACTTTCTAAATACGATGAACCGGCGTTATAGCAACTACCTCGGATCCACGGCTACTACTTGGCTACTTTCGGCAACTATAAATTTTAACTCAATGTGTTTGTTCACGATCAATTAGGGGCAACTTTACGGACTCCTCACATCCTGCGAACGTCTTTTTGAACTCTACTAATTCCATACCAACTTACTGAAACTAGATTCAAACCTTCCTCGACACCTTTCGATTAGAACTTCGAGATATAAGGTCAACAGCAATCGCAAGGTACTTGCAAGTAGTTCACATGTTCGGCCGCTAGAGTGTTTAATGATAACTGGTTACAAAAGTTCCCTTTCAGTTCCCCTTCACGACACTTTAGCACCTCTCTCTCTCTCTCTGTTTCTACCATCTCCATCTCTTTCACTGTCTTTGTCGCCGTTGAGTCTTCCTCATATCCAGCAGCGAGCAAAGCTACTCCTAAGTCAAAAGTACATTTCAATAATAAATTTAAAAATTCGTTCCCCAGACCAGAAATAACCCTTAGAAGCATTTATCAAATAACTCAACATATTTTAACCTGTTATTTTATACAGTGAAGCAAATGTACCTGGCATACGTAAGTCAACTGACTAAGTAGGTCATTACAACTACACGTGGACGTCACCTACTCTAGAATTCAATTGTTTAGATTCATTTCACTGACAGATGAAGTTAAATGCCTGTCATTTCTTCGTGTTCCTCTTTTTCCCCCTTAATTATGTAGTGTCAGCTGTTTTCGTGAGTGATATATAAGAAGACTCCAGATGGGATGTGAGTTTAGTTGCCACAACAGCAGTAACAAGTGACGACAATGGATACTGTGTACATTTTCTTAATGTGTTGTTATTGTTTCGCTTTTGTTACCTGCGCAAACGACTACTATGGTTATGTGACCTCAGATTCAAGTCTTAGTGTGAAGTCTGTGGCAAACGAATTGGAAGCGAAATATCAGAGTTCAAATTCAAGTACATCTGAAGCTAAGACTCCAAACAGTGATTCTGGTTACGAGACATTGCAAAATGAGATTCATCGTCACTGTGAAGACTTGTTCATGTGTGTGCAATTGAAAATGTTAATGAATGTTAGTGATATTTTGAAGGCTGACAGGTACAATCTGGCACAAAATGTGGTGTTAGAAAAAGTGGCCGATGGTGAAGTTGGGAATGGAATTTCGAGGATGGATTTAGAGAAGCTAAAATACTCTGACAAGAAGAATTTCGGATACGTCACTGCATTGCTTGTTCAGAAGACACTTGATATATTTAAAACTCACTTTCTAAAATGGGATATGCTGCCTGGAATAAACATCAGGATATTTCGAAATTTGAATTATGGCGGAGGGATGGATCTCGCCCTTGAGGTACAAGGTAAAGGCAAATTCTACATTTTACTTTCAAATCTTTACACAGAAAGGCATTAAAAGGTCTCCATTATATTCACTTAAACTTTAAAGGTATTTGAGGGTTGTTTGACCGTGCATCTTCCTCGTGAAATAATGTGAAATGCCAACTTGATGCAACGAGGTAGTTTTATTATTGTATTCTTAGCTCTACATGTTTCGGGCGCACACGTCCATCGTCTGGAGCATTAGATGTTGAGTTGCAGCATATGGTTTTCTGCACCGAGTTTGTGGATGGGTGGTGGTCTTGAGAGCCGCTGTGTAGGTCGTGTGTACGGTGCGGATGGTGCAGTGCGAGTCGCACCCATCCACAAACTCGGTGCAGAAAACCATATGCTGCAACTCAACATCTAATGCTCCTGATGGTGGGCGTATGCGCCCGAAACACGTAGAGCTAAGAATACATTAATAAAACTACCTCGTTGCATCAAGTTGGCATTTCACATTATTTAAATGTATTTATTTGCCTCTTTATTTAGCGATAAAAGCAAATGAAAGTTGCCCCCCCCCCCCCGTCCCCCCCATGAAAACATGCAGGGGAAGTAGATGTATAGCCCCACTTATTCTTAAACTCGAAGACTGAAGGAAATAAAATGTTAGCCACACCCTAGAGGCTTTAGACGTTGCACAGCAAACTGTGCCCGCTGAGAAGGAGTTTGCGTGGGTCCCACATCCTGTCCGAATGTTTTAGAGAAGATAAAACATCTGGCAATTTCAGGATTTTGGACCCGGATCACCCACCTCCTAGCCTAGCCACTATACAAACTACGTTACAGTTCTTATGAAAGCATTCTATAATGGAACTCGAAATAATGGTCGTAGCTTAGTGAATGGGGAAAGAAGTAGAAAAAAGTTGTTGCGGTTTAATTTAAGTATTACTTGCATGTTCTTGGATGGGCTTAGGAAAACCAGGAGAATCCTCTATCAGGATTGCCGGTCGTGTGTCAGAGACTTGAAATCAATACCTTCCGAATAGGAAGCAAAGTTTTCATCCATCTCCCGGCTCTGCAAACGCTGATAACACTAGAAAGGAATGCATGTTTTGAACCATACGACCACATGTATGGGAGATATTCTGTAACTCTTGACGTGCTGCATGCTAACGTGTGTGTGTGTGTGTGTGTGTGTGTGTGTGTGTGTGTGTGTGTGACTACGCAATGAACCGACAGGTTTCCCTTATCATCAGGAGTGCTGTGATTTACATCGTCACAGCCGCTTCTGGGTCTATCAAACCATCTAATTCGTTAGGGCAAACTTTGACCCAACGTTGAATTGTGTGAGCACCATAAATCTGACCATTCACCTTAGTCTAACCCAGCACTTAAGAAAGCAAGCAGCTCCAACTCCAAGTTCCTTACGCGCTTTCATGGGGTAACGCGCATTAGATTTAACATTTTTATGAATGTAGTACTCTGTCTATGATATATTAGATTTTCTAGGAGAGATAGTGTATAACTTAGCACTATTTTTAGCGCCGCCACGATTAAGAGCAAATAGTCCAGAACGAGAAAGGCATAGGCTAGAACTACGGCATCTAAACTGTAGATTGGAGTGCCCGGCTCAAATCCACGCCGTGAAGGATAAAGTTTTGTTTCACTGCGTGTTTACTCAGGCCCTACAGACTAATATTACAGCAGTAATAACTTCGAAAAGGCCGAACCCGGTGGCCGTACTCTCTAAGGCGTAGGTCTTCAGCCATTAGATTGCTGGGATAGCGGGTTCGAATCGCGTTGCGGGCACGAATGCTAGTATCCAATGTTGTTGTGGGTTGTGTAGGTAGTGGCCTCTGCGACGAGCTGGGCACTCGTTCAGAGAAGTCCTATGTGATGTGTGTGTGTGTGTGTGGGTGTGATTTAGAAACCTCAACAATGAGGCAGCCTATGTCCGACTTGGGCTTTTGCGTCCCCCAAAACTTCCTTCCATTGTCCAAAATGCATGATCACCCCAAACCCAATTGGATGCTACCAAAACAATCAGACTTATAAAAATCACACACATTGCTGATTGCTTCATGGTTATTTAACAACACTATCAGTAGCTCAGACTGCACAGCGCCAAAATGATGCGTCACAGAAAGATATACAGCTTCAATTGGTAGTGTGGTTAGAGAATGACGAACTGGAAAGAAGGTAAAAAGGAGGCGGTGGCCTAATTTAAGGCACGACCCCAGAATTTCCTGGAGAGACTGCGGAAAACTCTGAAAACATTTATCAGAACAGTCGATCTCCAGGCTGCGATTTGACAACGTGTCTTCCCGAAGAGGAAGCTAATGAAACGTGACACTGTTTGGAGTGTCATTCAATCGAGTTGTATAATAAACTCCTTCCTGACTGCTCCGCTACATCTCTACTGCTTCATCTTCTCACGTACTGGAAATACCATCTTTACCCACATTACTTTTCTGTGAGACGATTTATTTTTGGCGCTGTTTCGGCTGAGACTTCGACTCATGTGGCTCTAAAATATCTCACTCCAAACAAACCATTAAATAGCTAATTGAAATTTGGCAGACATTTCATGGAACGTCCTGCATATTTATGCTACGTTTGTACACACATTTGCACATGCTGTATGGGTTATAATTCCTTCAGACTTCCTCGCTGGCACAAATGACGACCTGACACCACTGCTGACCATCTGTCCAGTCAGCAAGCCCTGTCTTCTTTATTCTGAAGCTTCACATCAAGCTGCTAAAAAATGAAGTTTCTTGGACTTGAAAATTTGGTTCTTGCATGTCAGCAAGGCCGATGGTGATGTATGGAGCAATTATCTATACCAACACCAAAATATACAAGTCTATTCTTATTCTTCTTAGATTTGTTAAGTGTGTTTTGTCAATACGTCTGTCTGTACATCTTTGTTAGTGTATGAATCCAGTTCCCTTCAAACATTTGGACCTAATTTCAGGCCACTACAAACGTCTAAATTTTAATTTGCTTCTTACAAAAAATACGAACCTGGTGACCATGCATGTTCAACACATGCCACAATCACTATTGCCATTTAGAGTGGTGACAGATGTTTGACAACATTAGTACTCCAGTTTGTGTCACTTTGGTTACATACGGTATAAAACGGCACAAATATACAGATGTAATTGCAAGAGACCGATGCATAACATAAGTTAGAAAAGTAAAATTCTGGTGTGCAGATCATGCATATATATATATATATATAAATCTGTAGGAAAATCTACAAATTAAATATTACAAACTTTGCATCGGTGTGTGAAACACTGAAGCTACATCTAACAAAGATGAGGTGAAAGAAATGCACTTTTGGTTACAGTAATCTACACTGACGACCAACAAATTTGTGTGCTTGTTTGACGTGCTAAAACTTTCTATGCTAATGCTACAAACCAACCCCGCACCTTGTCATTTCAACGCACGTAATCATGAAGCCTAATTGTTGCTGCTTATTTAAACAAATTGGGACGCGTGTTCGCAGAACCTCGTACGTTCGGTGGCCCGCGCAAGCGCCTGATGATATTGCTGCCCCTCGCGTACAAGATGGGCGTCATGACGACCATGTTGGGCGCCTTGTTGGTGCTGACGCTGAAGGGACTCACCATCGGAGTCATCCTGCTGATACTGGCCGTCGGCAACGTCTTCAGTAAGCACAAGTTCCACGGCTTTCCACACCACGCGCCCACCGACATACATGTCCATATTCACAATGATGCTCACGGACAGGCATATTCTGGCTGGCACAAGGAATATGTGGATCATTCAACGCTGCATGCAGATCACTCCGGCTACAACCGTAGGAGGTGGCTTCCACAGCCTCAACAAACCGCCTCCCTTCCTTACCCAGACTTCCTTTGAATAATTTCTCAACAGCGAGGAAGACACACAGACACACTTCTGATGTGCGTTGAGCATCATAAGAAAAGGAAGGGCCCTTGAGTGCCACGGAATTATTTGAAAGTACAGAATGAGCGAAAAGACATACTACCTCTAAACTTATTAAACTACATAAATTAAATAATTATACAACTTTAAAATTTTTTTATGACGAACCTTTTGAGACATAAGTTCGTCCACACCCAACAACAGGACGTAACCAAAATTATTAATCGCATCAGTAATTAGAGTTATAAGTAAATATAATTACCCTACAATTCTGGGGTGCAGAACTTTCCACCTCTCCTGTTTAGTCTAAAAATAATCGACGTCCCATATGTTCGGCTTTTGTAAACATCGTTTTGATTCTATTTTAGAGACAATTTTTGTATTCACAGGCATTCGCGGCTGTGCGACGTAAGCGTTTACAAAAATAAAAGTGAAGAAATCGACTGAAGGTCAAGATGAGAAGACTGTGTACAAGCAAACTAACAGAAAGGAATTCCAGACATGAAACTTCTTTCTCTAACTCAAGGGCCACAAAAACATATTTATGTATTAAATAACCAATATTCATTTAGTCATTGTCACATTTGTAAAGTTAGTGTCGAATGTCTGGCATCAAGCATCACGAACACTGCTTTGTCCATTGTCTGTTGTCTGGAACAGGGATTATGTCAATAGCGTTTTATAGGTTACGTCAGACATAAGGAAGACCTTCTCCATTTCAGACAGTGGATAATATCCAGGAAACATCTTTACGTCATTAATCCTCTGGTTACTAAAAATGTTGCCAAAGTCCTGAGGTAATACTCAAGTTTTATTGTGTATGTTGTAAATACACAAAACAAGTCCCACAGATGAAGAATAAAACACCACCTTGATGTCACTTGTTATTTTATTTCACTTCTTATGTACTCAACATGTTTCGGACATTAATATATCCATCATCAAGAGCTTGCGACTGTGCTGCTGAATTACCACATCATTCATTTTGTTCTCGGTTCGTTGTGTGTTGGAGGCTGAAGCCTGCAACACGGACACTACTCACACCAAATCTCCAACACACAACGAACCGAGAACAAAATGGCTGATGTGGTAATTCAACAGCACAGTCGCAAGCTCCTGATGATGGCTATATTAATGTCCGAAACATGTTGAGTACATAAGAAGTGAAATAATATAACAAGTTACATCAAGTTGGTCTTTTATTCTTCAACTATTACAATGATGTATAATCCAATAAACATAAGTCCCGTAGATTAAAACATCGCAGTGAAGACAGTGTTTCACTGTTCCACTGCCTCTCCTAAACAGATGAATTTTCTCACCAAGAACAGAGAGTTCTTCAATTGTGAAGTCGCATAATGTACCATAAATACTAGGCAGCCGCTGCTGCACAGTGCTCGCAATCCGTAACGCATCATCAGATTCTGACGTTCAAGTGACCGTGCATCGTGATAAATTCTTATAATAAAACCAACTAGATGCACTAATATCTAAAATTTATTTTTAGAATAAAATTCTACATGTTTCGGACAGTTCCTCTGTCCATCATCAGGAGTTTTTCACTGTACACACAGCAATGGTTTATGTCATACAGGTTTGCTGACAGCTTGCGAGCAGGTTCCGTCCTGATCTTGCTCGCAAGCTGTCGGCATACCTATATGACATATACCATTGCTGTGTGTACAGTGAAAAATTCCTTATTATGGATAGAAGAACTGTCCGAAACATGTAGAGTTTTATTCCAAAAATAAATTTGAGAAATTAGTGCATCTAGTTGGTTTTATTATAAGAACATCATCAGATATTTTCAAGTGCGGAGTACCACATCAGTTCTGCACATCGACGGCGATCTTTATGAATATACCTACTTAACAACGCATACAGAACTGCATGAGGACACCACACAACCTCTGACATTTTACAGACCCGTTCATGCTAAGTAATTCTGATCCTTGTTACAAGTTTCGCGGCTTATTTACTATTGTATTTTTTCAATTGTGTATATTACATAGTTGCAATCCGTTTTATACCTATACATAACACAGGCATGTAGCTATATAACTAATTTAACTCTTTAAAGCATAGTAGTTACTACCTGTTCCACCTGGTTTTAAAATTTAAAAAAATATGTATTTATGTACCCAACTATTCCCACAATAAACAATAATTAAAGCCTTCAACGTCTTTTTTACGTTGGCTTTTTAACATAGAGGCAGGGCAGTTTGATTATTTACTGCAAAGCAGAAAATTTAAAATCATTTGCACGATTTATATGTTTCAGAGGGATGACTTTACACTCAGTGTCCTTACTGGTAATCAGCTCTGTCATTTTGTTTTAGTTAAAAAAGCTGACGAAATTAACGTGTTAACATTTCTGTCCTTCCTACGCAGTACCTATGCTACATGACAAATGTGTCTCAGCCACCACAACGAGACCTACTTCACCATAGGTTTCTATAGCCAAGCGGAACAAACCCACCACTTACAGCCACTCTGTCAGTGCAAATGGGGACAGTCTATTATTTCTGTCAAATCTGTGCCTGTCATGCTCCTTGAAGGCAAGTGAGAACGTTCCTCTGAAAAGTCAAGATGGACGTTTCCTTTCACGAAAGAGCACAAGGATGACGTGCAAAAAGATGAAAAATATGGAGACCTACTTAAATTGAGAACAAATTCTGTGCACTCGGCGAAAACAAATGTACTGGCTTATACAAGGAAAAGTATCCCCAATAGTCAAGTTTGGACCGCACGCTGACCCTTGCCGTTGGGTCTAATTGTTCTGTGCCATCGTCTTTGGGTTAGTATTTCAGGGCACAGACTTTAACTACGCATGCAGTGCTGAGTAAGGCAGTATTTCAAAGTTTATTGTTTTAGTCAATTAATACAAGCTATGCTGGATACGTCTTATGCACAAGATAGGCCACTACAGCTTGCGTAACAAATTAACTTAACCACATTTTTGTCTGGAGATTAATCAATCAGTATTTTCATTACCTAATTTGTAAAGGTGATCTAGAAGAGATGGGGGAACCAGCGCAAGGATAATTTCTGACTCCGTGAAAAAATAAGGCTTCAGGTCAAATTTAGTATTTTTTTACTTGTGTTAAAAGTACCTAGCCTATATAAAATCTCTTTTTTATAAATATTTAGCCAAATTACGCTCTTCTTAATAAGATCTTTTTACATTCTGTTCAGGTAAAATCTACGGCGAAGAGGTAACAAGACAGGTAATGTGCGTAAAAGGTAAGATTGAAGTGCTTTCGTGCAACCATTTTTGCAGTGGAAAAATAATGAGTATTAAACAACCTGGATGTATTTGTAGCCTTAATAATCCAGCATGCAATGCACTTGCGCCATATTGTCATCTGTGCCCTGCCCCGCTCTACATTAATTTTCCACATTATCTCTTAAACGGCACGATTTTAGAAACAGAGTTACAGAACACAAAAGGTGTGTTTTGATTTTTCTTTACAGCTTTTTTTGAAATAGTTCTCATTCTAAGATAAGAACTGGGCCAGATATGATAAAAATGTATACTGGTCTTCGTGTAAAGTACCCTTTATTCTTGTTCGATTCTAATGGAACTTGAATTTTCTCGACAGATTTTGGAAAAATCTTCAAATTTCAAATTTCACGAAAATCCGTCCAGTGGGAGCCAAGTTGTTCCATGCCGCCGGACAGACGGACAGACATGACGAAGCTAACTGTCGCTTTTGCAATTTTGCTTACACGCTTAAAAATGACAATCGTCGGCCGCATGCAACTGAGACGGTATACCCAGCTGCACGGAGGACGAAGAAATATCCACAGATAGAATCATTATAAGAACAACCGCAGTCTAACAGGGGAACCATTCTTTTGTCGATAGGTTTATCCGTTTGTTTCCATGGAAAACAAACGGAAATGTTACTATGATGTCACAGCCAGATATCAGATACGAAGGGCGACGTAGTGCATGAATTAGTTTCTGTTATCCTATCAATCATTAGGAGAAACGTGTTGTTGCTATACCGGCTCAATCTACTAGGCTCTCTTCACACAGCCTGAAACAAAAAAAAAAATCCAGTAACGTAGTTCACTCACCAACAAATGCACTATTTGTTAACTTGGTTAAAAGTTTAAAATTTACATTAAAATACACAATAATATCGCTCCTACATGTTTCGGTCTTTAATGACCATCATCAGGGAGCTTTATCTGTACCTAACTAAAGTTATATTTATGTTAAAACACTCGGTAAAATT
>Ga0136643_10006762_pt1 | contig 16461 bp, 6 predicted proteins | sample TergutLab28metaG_FD_96883 | JGI IMG/M metagenome (GOLD analysis project Ga0136643, IMG submission 96883) | Labiotermes labralis P1 segment gut microbial communities from Petit-Saut dam, French Guiana - Lab288 P1 (version 3) (version 3) | ecosystem: Host-associated > Arthropoda: Insects >... | reverse complement strand
TGAAATAACTCATCAAATAAGTCGCAAGCTCCTGAGGATGGATGTATTAACATCCGAAACATGTTGAGCGGTAAATAATGAAATAATAAAGCAAGTGACATCAAGTTGGTCTCTCTTTATTCATCTATCAAGATGATGCAGGGTCCAGTAAACATATGATGGATTTTCTTCTTTCGTTCCCAAGTTTGTAATTTAATATGGCATTAAGTTTCAAATTAGTGTAAAGAAGGCCTGAGGTAAAGTTTGTCTTGAGCCCCAGGGTCATCTTCTGAATAGATAATTTTTTCTCCCTGTGGCGCTTCGACTCGATTTCGGGTCATGGCTTCCCCTTACGGGGCTACACGATCACACTTAGACACACCACACTCGGTGAGAATCCTCTGGACGAGTGATCACCCCAAAGCATAGACCTCTACCTGACAACACATAAGACCTACAAGAGGCAAACATCCATGCTCCCTGAGGGATTCGAACCCACAATCCCAGAATTCGATCGGCCGCAGACGCACGCCTTAGACCGCGCGGCCACTAGGATCGACGAATAGATGAAACTAGCCATTCGTAATTTCGGAACGTGATGTTGGTGAATGTGCAGAGTCGGAATTCTGTAACTGTCTTGTACCGATTTAGGTCTAATATTACGACACCCGTTAGAAAGAAGCAGAGTTCAAAGCTGGCTAGACGACACGGTGAAGACAAACATCCCCGTGTCTACCTGGTTTTGACCCTCAAATCCGATTGGTTTAAAGGCGACCAGGACAATAATTCCAAGCGGCTTCACCCGCGAAACCCTTTGAAACACAAAAGTTCTGTGAATTTTTGGAAGGAATGGTTTGCTATACAAAATTTTATCAGTATTTCTGTTAGGGTGTCACCGGGTTGCACGCATGTATAAGAAAAGTAGATGATGCAGCTGTTGGAGCTAAGTGAAGAGTTTGGCGGGAAAAGAGTCAGATGGAGATGCTTCACAAATGCCCCACGCTCCCAATACCACGAAAGTATATAACACTACTACTAGCTGTAGCATGGGATACTGTGCATACAAGGATATATGATGCCTTCATATCATATCTTCTAGTTTATACGAGTAATTCTGAAATCTTAAAATGTAGCCTATTTTGTTGGCTGTATACACTAATAAACCCTGAAGATGAGCATAGTACACTCCTCCACGCCATGCCGACTGACACAATCTGATATCTGTGAAGATTTTAATCTTCAGCTGTGAGGACCTCACATCTCACAATTCTGATGTTAATTTGAACATGTTGCCCCTTCCTATTACTTTGTTACCATAAAAATAGTTCTGAGGTTCACATCGTGGTCGTAAAACCTGAGTGTTTAAAGCTTCATTAGTGTGCCAAATTTGACACCGAAGACCCTAATCAAATAACAAGAGATGTTTGGAATTTAAAATGGGAAGGTTTGCGTACAAGACTGGACACCCCTCGTATAATACTTGCTATAGCCTGCTAGGTAGCTGAAAGCCGTGAAATAATTTTACCCGAAACTACCGGTGGCGCCCTCCTTCCAAGCGAGCGGCAGTTAATATCACCGTGTGTTGTATCTCTGGCTGATTTATTCGTTGGCTTACACGCTGCATATCTGTATATCGGTTGGAGCCAAGCACCCGCAAGTCTTCAGCTCCCTCGTAGCAGCAGAGACAAGTTAAGGTTACACGATATTTTCTTTATCTTACTTTGTTCATTTCATTCATTTATTATACTTTATAATTGCATACTAACTTTCTTTCTTGATTTATTTACTTTCGTCTTAAGTTCCTTAATATGTCTCGGTATTTTAATTTGTTTTTAACCAGTTGAGAAGCACTTTGACATTTAACGCATTGTCATTTGTCCCGTAGCCTCTTGCCTCACTCCTTCCTGTGTTCTCTCTACAGCACTCATGTAATAAACAAAGCTAACGAAGGTTTCAGCTTCCGCTGAAGTGTAGTTCAGGCCTTTTCTCTTCTCAGATATTACGTGCAATGCATGGAAGGAGAGGCATTGGTTAACATTTGGTTTGTGTTTGAAATTTTCGAACTCGTAGTGAATTTTGGTAATTTTAAACGCATAACCTGTACTTTGTAAATTGGCATGATGGAAATTTTAAATTTGCAGTTAAGACACAAAACTTTGTTGCGCAATTGCACACTACAGCAACAGGAAGACTTCGCGTGCAACATTCCTCAGCTACAGCACATTCCTTCTATGTCGGCATATGCTCTTGCTAACTGAACTTTTAAACGCTGAGTTATGGATTTTGTGAACTCGTGTACCCACCTGTAAGACCGAGAGGCACTATTTTTGTGACCCAACCTTCAACGCGAAGAGACACAAAAATCGCAGTGCTCTGGGCAAGGCCTCAAGATGAGCCTTGTGCCTCAGATTTTCCTGTTCGAGCCAGATGAGTGGTTTATGTGGCGTATGTCGCTGGTTGTTTACGGATGTATTGTCCGAAACGTCGGCAAAATCTACTAACATACGCTCCGTAAATTGTCAGAAGAGCAATAGCCTCATATTTAAATAGATTTTTGAAAGATTTTGCCCGAAATGAATGGGAACTGTTTTAAAGGCCAAGATTTTGTTTTCGCCGCCTCGGTTTTAGGAGCAGTGTGAGCCGTCCGAAGATTGATACATGACATGAAACAGGAAGTAACAATTGTGTCACACGTTGTTCAGTATTACCGTGAATTCTGGCGTAGTCTTCTTATATTCTGCTCATCGCAGACGCGTTTTGTACCAGTATTCGAAAATAGAAACACAGGCGATGATGAAAAGTGAAACGAACATAAAGTAAACTGACGACAAACAGCCTGGAGTAGGACGTACCTTGTACAGCCTTTCGTAATACATAACCAGTCCCTTGGTGTAGACTCTTATACGTAATTAATCAAGGAATTCCGCACTTTTACGGTATCCTAAAGTTCATTAATGCAGTGCTTCCCAAAGTGTGCTCCGCGGATTCCATGGGATCCGCGACGAGTTCCAAGGGGATCCCTGGATAAATTCTGTAATGGCTACTTTGAAATGTCCTTACTTTTAATTAAAGCAATTATGTTTTGTTACAAACAATCGCGGAAATTTTTAATTGGTGATGTGTTTATTTCATATGAAAGTTAATTATTTTTATTAAGATCAAACCATGCAATGCGTTATTACTTATGCTACTGATATGTATTCGTAGCTATCTAAAATCAGTTATGAGATACAAATATTTAAATTTTGGATACCTGTCATCCGGACACTCAATTTACGTGAACAAGGATGTTAGGATCCGGGGTTATTTTTCGAAGACAAAAGGGGTCAGCGAGTTACAACCTTCGGGGAACACTGCACTAACGTACTGCACTAACACTGCACTAACACTGCACTAACGTACTGCACTAACACTGCACTAACTTACTGCACTAACACTGCACCAACTTAGTGCACTAACACTGCACTGACTTACTCACAAGAAACCATCACTGGACTGTAGAATGAGTCACCTTAATCCAATTCACATCCTGAAACCATCATTTCAATGTTATCTTGCCGTCTACGCTTAGTTTCCCAACAAATATTCCTATTCAGGTTTCTCCACTGAAGTGTTATATACGATCTTTATTTCCTCCTATTGCAGTGTAATCTTTGGTTTCTTCTCTGATAGTGTCTGCTACAAGATTACGTATTATAAAGCTCCCCGTTAGTCAGTTTTGTCCACGCTTCTCCTTTTCCTCTCTCCTTCACACATATTCTTCTCAGCTGACTGTTTCAACTGCATTCATCCATGTCACATCCGTACGAAACAAGAAGTGAAAATGAAGTTTTATATATTTTAATCTACCATATGACATTCTGCAATAAAAATATTAAAATTACGAACAGAGGAAGCGTGGAAGGTGCACCCTCAGCCCCCCCGTTTTAATAACCACCCTCTGGTTTCCTTTCCCTTATAATATGGCGTCGCAACACGCACCTCATTCCAAATGAAATGAGACATGGATTGCTAAAAGCCAGCCCCGACCGCACCCCCGTACCTTCGGTACGGTAACACTACACATCCGGGTAATTGCAATTTCCAGTCACTCGTTCACCCCTCCTCACCTCTCGATGATGTAACATCTGTGCTGTGTTGTGTTTCAGAGATACTCCAATTGTCGCCTTCTGACGTCATGCGCGCACGGCGCAATGCGTCTAATGTAAGTGACTGCTTGGATACGTCACATTGCGAAACACAAGGACCGTAGCTTTTCTTGTGAGTACGCAGTTCACGCATGTGATATATTTGTTAACTGCAACTGGGTTGACACCCGGTGGCAGTAGTACAGTACACGTGTATACACAAACAGTGCACGGAACAACACAATGAAACAGAAGAATTTGAACAGAACATACATAACAATAAGAATACGTAATTTAAAAATTAAACAGAAACATACAAAACGTACATCCATATGTAAAATGATGACAAATAGAATCAAAAGAATATGAAAGAATGTGACAAACGAAACAGCCACATAAGCAGTAAACTTCGTATGATGTGATATATATATATATATACTAATAATGGTAATTGTCAATGTCTGGGGTGAATTCTTATAACAAAACCAACTAGATGCACTAATTTCTCAAATTTATTTTTGGCATAAAATTCTACATGTTTCAGACAGTTCCTGTCTCCATCATCAGGAGTTTTTCACTGTACACACAGCAATGATATATGTCATACAGGTTTGCTGACAGCTTGCGAGTAGGATCAGGACGGAACGTCCTGATCCTACTGTCAAGAGTAACGCAGTAGCACAGTGGTTAAGGTGCTGTTTTACAAATCGGAAGGTCGCTGGTTCGATCCTACCTGGTGTCAGTGGATTTTTCATTGACATAAAATCCTTCTGATCACACCATGGCCCTGGGGTCGACTCAGCCTCTAACAGAAATGAGTACCAGGAGTATTTTCTAGGGGTAAAAGCGGCCGGTGCGTAAGGCTGACAACCTACCACTATCACGTGAAGTTGTCACGAAATCTGGGAACCTTAACTTCCTGGAACCCTCTGGGCCGCTCCAGGCCTGTAAGGGGCTGCTTTACCTTTATCTGCGAAATAAAAGAATTTCGTTTGCCAGATCTGTAATGCAGAACACAGTGCTGATGGCTCCGCTTCTGTTTCATAAAGGCTAACAGCAATCTGAACCGCAGTTCTTGCTTCTTCTTTTGAATATTCCTATAAAGAAATATGTTGTTTATAGTCCGTTGACTCGCTGTATAAACCACGTATGCATGTTGATCTTCTCCTGTTTGAATGTTCGACATTCGGGCATTTATTTTTTTCATTGAGAAAGTCAGCAACAGTGATAAAAGCGTCTCTTTATACTCGTGACGTGCCCTTTTCGAATCTTGTCCAGCACACTGGTTGTTTTGTTTTATAATTTTCATGGTTTCTTTTGTGTCTCCTAGTATATTACTGTGAAGAATGCTAGGAACTGATCGATACACATAATTTGCAATTCGTTTTCCACTCCCAGCCGATCATTCAAAACTATAAAATCTCAGAGACTAGAATCATCGTTAAATAAATTAAAACACGCGTAAATGTATTTTCCCTTTTCATTAATTATGCAGTGAATACCCTACGTCGGTATACAAATTAATTTACAGTAATTTCTTTGTTGGTTTTATGGCTGCATATCGTATTATCACGACCCGCAAGGCGGAACGTGTTTTGGGGATGCTGATAAATAATTGCATTTTCAGAGACAGGATGTGAGAGAAGGGTAAAGGAGATAGCATAATGAGCTACTTGATTGTTTCTGTTTAAGAAATACAAAACGTGGATCAGATCAAGCAGGATGAGATAATGGCCCCATTTAGAATACTTGAAACACTAACGGTAACTATTTGAACCCCTTAAGGACAAAAGTGCTTTATATTAAGGCCTCAGTGCGTAACGCGCAGTAAACACTCAGCACCTCGGTTATACAAAACCAGACTTTTCATGCTGTACAAGGCAAAATTTGCTCTTTGTTCGGAGATCCATGTACAATACATAAACCCAATGTGAACACCATGTAGAACTCTTCGTTGTTAAACCTGGCGGTACATAAAGTATCTGCTGGGCTCTGAAAGGTTTTGCTTGGAAACCATGGAAGGAAGAAACGATTTGGTAGGCTTAGGGTTAGATGGGAGAATAATATTAAAGTAGATCTTCAATAGGTTGGATAATGCAGTGTAGATTGATTACATCTAAGGAGAGGGCCGAGTGGGGATTCTTACAAACAATGGGTTGAATTTTTTGAATTACAGATGGATCGGGAATCCCTCTGACCAAGCGCTCCTATTCTGAAGCACTCTGATCATTTTGTTGTGAGCGATCATATTTCCCATCAATGACCTTCAACAAGAGCGATAAATCTTCTCAGGAAGTGGAATATTCTGAATGATTCAGATTATTTAATGTAGTAAGAGTATAGAAAAGTGTACAGCTTAAATCAGTCGATATATCGGTAACAGGCTACGTGATTGGTCTATTGTAAAGATTCACCAGTTTTTTGGGAATAGGGTGGCGTTTAAAAGCCATATCAAGCGAAACAAGTTATAGTTATTTTGTGAAGATTTTTCGTAACCTGCAGCACGTTCCTGTGCTCAGTGGATATAACAGTAACGCCTTGCCGGTAGAACTGTGCACCAGGTAACCACTCACTTTCAATTATGTCTTAATCCAGCTTTAGCTATTACACATCATGATGTTTGAATTTCCGCAACAAATTGAGCGACATGCCAAATGCTCAGAACAAATTCCAGACGCGTTGTGAACTTCGAGACCAGAGAGTAAGCATGCAGCCCTTGTCTTTTTGTTGGACGTATTCTGAATGACATTTCAATCACCTTGCAAGGTCATGTTTTACCTTATTTTTAGCTTCAAATAAGCCCCGTACATCTAGCGGCTATTATTTACGTCTCTATAACTGCCATGACTACAAATTATAGCTATCTATTGCATTTACTTCCCTCTCTGCAGGCTTTGGTACCCACGAAAGCCTCTTTTATCGTTGATGTATTCTGGGCTGACCATCTCGAGGACAAGCTTCTCTTATCTATCGTGTTCACACAACACATTAGCATGTTCAAAGGGCGGTGGAATGGTTCGTTCTGCTATCTGGAGACACTGCAAGGGAAGAGAACGGAAGGGTGGATTTGTGTTTGGTACTTGCTGCGGTCTTACTGCAAACACTGTATCCGCACTATTGGACTTATCTTTGTTAGATTGTCAACACCAAGTGACTACTACTGTGGGTACATTGCTGCAACGCACGATATGGGAAGTTTCGATACTCTGCAAGGGATGTCTGAAGTCGGGGCGCGGGTCTCTAACGTATTGTGATGTTTTGTGATGCCAATTTCACGAATGAACTGAACAGTCAGCCAGAACATTCTAAGAACTCCGTGTCTGAGACACTGCTAACTAGGAATGTCAAAGGTTATGTAATAAGTGTTACGTCATTCGGTTACTGCATCAGCCTGGTTGGCAGTGCGCTTTCATGCTTCGGATGAAAATGTAGTGGATGAGCGTAACATATCGATTTTGGGCCCATCTGTTCTGACTTTTATTATTTGAATTATTTTAAAAATCTATGCGATTATTTCACTATATGCCTTAGTAACAACTTTCAGAATGTAACTCAAGACAGATGCATCTCGCTTCCAGCCATCCGAAAGGGCAGGTCTGCCTCGTTCTGTTTCCCTTATTAAGGAATCCGCCGCCTCCTTCTTCAGGATAATTCTGAAATTGGAGACAGAATTTGTCACCAAGCTTTGGAATGTTTATAGCGGAATGCGTTGCCTTACTTGTATATTCCGAATGACAGTAATTTTAACTGAATAAGGAACTATTCTTTTATTCTAAAAATTTTACTTTTTTTTTTTTACTTCTGTGCGGAGTATAGACTCTGCAAAAGAAAACGTAAAAGTTGGAAGCTCAAGTCTGTTCAGCCAGTGTAATGCTGAAGTGTTAGCAACAATTCTCCCAGGCGCTAGACCGCTATATCGACCGTCCATGCGAAATAAGATCCCGCGTACTAAACGAAGCATCATGAAGACAATCAAGCACAGTTACAACCTTTGCCCTTCCCATCTCTTTGTTTCCTTCCCTTTTTTTTTACTTGCTACTGCTAAATGCAGGTTTACGTGACGTTCTGTCTTTCCAGGAACACTAGACCGAAATTTTGATGTTACTGAATACGAGAAGTCTGAAAAATCAGAACAAGTAGGATCAGTCTTCCTACTGGAAACATAGAATTGTTAAATGGTGATGTGTACCGCTGTGCAAGGCTAACTGGTCAAAATTGTTCATTCTTACAAAAGAAAGACCGGGAGGATGAAACAGGGAGATACGAAGGAAGAACAGTGAAGAAAAAAGGGAAGAAGGGAGGGATATGAACGCACAGCAAAACCAGAATAAAAACTGTATTCCTTAACATTACACAACGAAGTACCTGTTGGTCATACATAAAGGACGTTAGCGAGGCATGCGGGGTAATATAGTGCACGAAAGTGATGTGGTTTTGGTAGCTTTCCTTTAAAAAAAAGTATTGATTTTAAAAAATAAAATAATACCAGGCAACAACGGCTTTAATGCTAAATTTAATAAAGTAATTTACATAATTGTGTTCTCTTTAAGAAATGTTAAAAAACTGCTTATATGGAGACCACGCCTGTCCGTCCGTGATATAGGCGGCTAAACCGTCTGGCGGATTCTTATGAAATTTTGCGTAGAAATCCTTTACATAATATTGTCGAGCGAGCATGGGTTTCGCGAAGAGTCGGCGCAGTATATGTCTTGCTTTAGTTAAAGGGCTTATTTTGATGTTTTGCTCACCATGCATCTCAGCATAATCTTAGTAATTGACCAACGTAGGTGGCCGTCTGGTGCACCGGACGGCCACCTACAGGTGTGACGATACCAGATGCTGTATAATACAATTTTTACCTCCTGATGATGAGAATACAGCGCTCGAAACATGTAGGGAAATATAATAAACTTATTATAAAACAAGAATTTGTGCATTAAGTTGGCCAGTTACTAAGATTAAAGGGCTTAAATGACTTTCTAAGCATAATTTCTACATTTAATGACCGATACGGATAGAATTTAGTATGGAATGTCGCCACTTAATTCCATAGACATGACTTCTTTAAAAATCGATACAGTGAAAGATGTGTTTTAATTAATTGCGTCACAGTGAGATTTTTCCCGTATTTTTAAGTTTCCTTCCGTCGTGGATACAATTCAGCGTGGAACGTGGCCACTTCAAACTGCGGAGCGCGTATGAATCTCATGAACACCGCAACATGAAGGCCCGTACTTTCCTGAAGGGCGCAGCTGAATTTATGTTAATGTATGCACGGTCAAGCCGCAGAACATATTCAAAGTAAAGAACGTCTTGCTACAATCTTCGTGCTACGTCACGGATTACACCATTTCCATTGCTGCTATTGCACACACTTGAAGAACATTATAATTCGTTGCGTCTGTAATTGATACACTATTGCATTACGCAATAATATCAGTGCACTGCCCTGTGTTTACTTTTACTTACTTATTTACTTACTTACTTTCTTACTCTGTCTCTGGATTAATTAGTACTTCGTCGGGTAGTTTCGTTAGGTTAGGTTTGTTATGTTCCATATTACTTACTTACTTACTGCATGGTGCAGAGTCCTTCTTGAGAAGCTAACCGATTTTCAGCTAGTCAAGAAATTCCCCGCATTTTAGTGAACCCGAAAGTTCATTACTGCATTCACAAGTGCCCGCCATCTATCCCTATCCTGATCCAGCTCGATCCAATCCATACACCCACATCCTACTTCCTAATCCATATTGATATTATCCTACCATCTACGCCCAAGTGGTCTCTTTCTCTCAGGTTTACCCATCAAAACCCTGTATAGGCCTCTCCTCTCTCCCAAACGTGCTACATGCCCCTCCATCTCCTTCTTCTCGATTCCATGCATTAACAAGACCAACAAATGCATTTTGGTTGTATGAATGTAATTTCATTATATAGCGACCACCGACATGATTCGGCCAGTCATGTGGCTATCGTCAGGGTGGTAAGTGCAAGAATATGAATATATTTATAGTGTGTCTGTATCACTCCGCAGTTAAAATCACATAGTTTTGGTTAAAATTCTGGTTAAGTGGTCAAAGAGTGATGAGTATAAAATTTTAGAAGTTAAGAATGGTTGTCTGTATTTAGTTCTGTGGCGTGATGTACTGGTGGATAGTCATTGAGAATGGTGAGCGATGGTGTGGTTTTTTGTTTGTTTGTTTAGTGTGCTGTTGTGACTGGAACACAGGAAGCTTCTGACAAGAACACGAGAACGCGAAGGGACACACCATTATGTCCTGCACCGTGTGTTACTTTAGAGTCTCGTGTGGACAAGATATTAATTCGTGTGCAAAATACAGAGGAATAACTTTTGCAATAAAACTACGAAGCTCCTTTCTGTCAGAGCACTGTAATTCCCGATGCCATCGCCGTCGGCCCTGTCATGTCTTATACGGTTAGTTGCTGGCTTCTCCACCCTGAGCCTTCGGGTCAGGTCGAAACCAATATATCTGAGTTTTGTTGTGGGGAACATAACGTTGGCGAGGGCTCTTCCTCCACTACTTTGTTTTTCTCTTCTCATTATCATTCCACCATTTCTCCATACACACACACATACACACAAACACACACACACACACACACACATGCGCACACACGCAAACACGCGCGCGCACACGCGCATACACACACACGCACACACAAACACACACACACATTTCACTCATCTGTTCATCTACTACAGCATTTATGTAATTCTCAAATATAATGGCGTTTCGAAACCATTTTCTTAACACTTTTCGGTAAACTGAGTTATTCCCCCCTTTTCCATCCACAGACATAGTGTCGTTCTGTACAGGCGACCTGTACGATAATTTTCCATTCACAGTATATTTAATGTCTAACATAAGCTACTATTCTCCATTCTCTCTCTGTATGTCTCTCGCACACAGTACACACAATTTCTGCCCTGTCCCTTATCTGTTCCCTCTTGACCTGAGATTTCGCGTTGTAACTCCGATAAAATTATGGTCTGCTGTGATGTGAAACCTACACTTTGACAGATAGCCACTGACGTTTCGGACAAACCTACTGTCTACATCTTCGGAGTGGATGAGTCACTCTGCTGCAATGAATAATGACGTAGCTGTGCACCTGTCTACCAGACCATAAGGGATCATAACCCTGAATTTGTATTCTTCTTATTGGCGTGTATTGCTTGTAGACTTTGTTATTTCTAGGCGTACTGCTAGCAGCACCGTGAAATGAGGCTCCATTACTCGGGTCACGAGGTCCGCTCACCCAGCCGAGACGCTGCATTGGCCGTCGGCTTGTTAAAGCAGGCTATATGTTGGCGCTGTTTGCTTGGTGATGCGTGCAGCATGTATAATGTTACAAGGAAGGTCAGCCATACTAGCGCAGTTTTGTGTTTAAACACCTTTTAGCTACACCTTGCCAGTAATTATAGGTGCGTGACACTCATTGTACTCTTCTGTCACGTCAAGATTCTCACGTTCTTCGGTGATCCGCTATTTACATGCTAAACATTAGTAAAAAATGTGGGTATTCAATTCAGAAAGCAAAAAACTGAAACCCTCTTTCAGTAATCTACAGTCTCAGCCGACAGTCGTAAAGAAAGCGAAATTTGAATAACAAAATATGTAATATTGAATAAGTAGATGTAAATGGATGGACGATGCTAAAAGGGACGTTACAGTAAGATGTGGGCTGGTTTCATTTGGCTCAGGAAATAGTCTTTGGCGTACAAATGGAAATCTTTGGCGTACGAATGTAAAGGAAGAAATTAAAGTCCGGTTTCCATAAAAGTATATTTCTTGACTGGCTAAGCGACTGTCAGCTTACGTTCAATGAAACGTAATTTCTTATATCACTCCTTAGCCGTAAGTCAATATTCCGGTCAGAGACCGGACGGGAAGCAGACACTTGGGAGAGCTAGATGTAGATGTATATACGAGGCTGAAAATGATTAAAATTACTGTTTTTTTACTGTTAAGTACATATTTTCGAGAAATGTGGCAGTTGAAACTAAGAATAGGAGGATAATATTAAACTGGATGTTAGAGAATTGGATTGTAAAGATGTGAACTAGATGATTCTGGATAAGGATCGTTGGCGGATACTTGGAAATTCGATGACGAATCTTTGGTTTCCTTAAAACATGTGTCTTTTTTGGTTACATAAGCAAATGCTGTTTCTCAAGCATGAATGTCGATGGAGTAAACTTTTTATGAATTTTAAATAAATGTATTATTTTTTAAAATCAGAGTATGGCATAATTTTCAGTGCAGTGTAATTAACTTTGTAGTCTACGCGATAGCGCTTCATCATGTGAAAAACCACGATATTAGGTAGACCAGATAGGATATTATTGAATTTTCCCAGGTTCGAGTCAAATGTACTATATTAATAATTGCCCAACGAGATGCAACACAAACAGTCTATTTATTACTCTGCAAGTTCACTCTACATGTTTTGGGTGTCAACCACACCCATCATCAGGGGTACACAAAACTGTAACTACAGCCTCCGGTACTGTGCAGCTGCCTCCCTCCAACATGGCCATTTTATGTTTCCGTGCATCGTAATTCTAGGTTTAAGAAATCCAAAAAGATGCAACAATACCCAGATATTTATTTACTGCTAAATTAGTAATTTAGCAATAAATAAATAAGAGTAATTTAGCAGTAAATAAATATCTGCATACTGCTGCATCTTTTTGGGTTTCTTCAACATAGAACGACATGTTTAAACCCCTCTCAGGTCATCCATAAGTTCACAATTGGTCTTTAAAAATTTTTTTGCTGTTAACAACACAATGGGATGACGTTTGTTCAAGGTGTCGTTTGTTCTTTATGTATCTCGCGTACTTGTTACCACTTGCACAAAAGCCACACGTCGCAGCACATCCTGAAGCATATCAATCAATTTACAAACTCTCGTTCTTTTCCTCCAAGAACCCTTCTCTTTTTTCTTCTCTTTTTTTGAACTTAGACATTTCGTTGCGTTCTCGTATAATTAGTTAAAAAGTAACAACCTTTAACACGGCTTTAATTTTGGTATTCTTGTAAAAAAACCAACGAGATGCACTAATTTCTCAAATTTATTTTTGGAATAGAACTCTACATGTTTCGGACAGTCTCTCTGTCCGTCATCAGGAGTCCAGCACTGTACACACAGCAATAGGTACATGTCATACAGGTTTGCTGACTGCTTGCTAGCGGGATCAGGATGGAACTGGACTCCTGATGATGGACAGAGAGACTGTCCGAAACATGTAGAGTTCTATTCCAAAAATAAATTTGAGAAATTAGTGCATCTCGTTGGTTTTATTGTAAGAATATATTGCGATTCACAGTCCTCTGAATGTCCAATTTATTTTTGGTAATATTTACAGCAACATGTTACCACCCTAAAGGGTCATCATCAAGCTAATACTTGACAAAACACTGAAAATGTTATAAAATACCATTTTGCTAAAATTAGTTCTCACTTCTATGTTACTTTATATATTTGTGTGTGTTTTATTACGTATTAGCCTGATAATTACCCCTTAAGGTCGAAAAAAATTTCCAAAATAACGTTGTGTTAAATATTTCTACTTATGAGCTAACCCTTCTCAACATTAACTACCAATTTGTGCCTACGTTTCATGTGCGGTACTTTATCTTCACAAAACACCCTGTGTGTAAATTCGCAACATGCAACTGTCCCGCTCAATTCCCCCTTCTTAATTTGATCACCCTAATAATATCTGGCGAAGAATTAATATAATGGGTCTCGACGCTAAATACTTTTAGCCGGGTAACGTGCTGTAACATCTACACTGCACACCACCCTAAAACTTTGCTTTATACATGAACGAAAATTGAATGTAACTTTAGTTATGTTTGTAATTAGCTGCTGGATGAATCAACGCTTTATGAAGTATGCTACTGTTCTGAAAAAAATTTCAATTTAAATTTTAATGATGAATATTACGGGATGGATGGAGCTAAGGATATGTCATGGGAGGCGACTTGGCACGAAATAGAGAGCTAAAATGCACACATTTTGTGCTGAAAACTTAAAGTAGGTTAGATCTGCAACCGTAGGGCTTGGCGTTGTGGAAAGATTCAGCTGGCTTATAAGGGGTCCTATATGGTCTGTTCTGTACAAGCATCAACGCCGGACTACGATATAATGCGGAAATTCATAGCTTCTAAAAAGTATTTTTTAACCATGAAGTTGGTTAAATGTCATCGTTTACCCCTCCTGAAATTTTTCTTAAAAACTACGTTTCATGTAGGCAAAATATGAATTTATTGAAAAGTGATTTCCCAGTTGTAAGATAAGAGCATATATTTTGAGGGGAAGTGGGATGGGCACAGGACAGTTGTTTAAGTAAATGTCCACAGTTATTGCGTGAAAGCGCCTGACTCAGGAAATGGTGTCGACAGGTCTGATTCAGCATATTTAAGCGAGTGGTTGGCAGTTGGTTGCCTTTCCAAATGGCCTGGAAGCTCTCGTCACCGTCTGCGGTGTCAGGCTGAAGTGAAGTGTCACTAAGTGTAGAGATCATTTCTGGGGTGCTTTGCACCGCCTGTACAAGTCGTTTTGTTTAGGAAGACATACGGACTTCAACTTATAACGAAGCTTTGGATAGACTACATACTTTCTCAGCTATAGATATTGTTATAGATATGTAGAAAATTGAACACTTACCGCGCTCCATTTCTGAACCCATTAAATCACCCTACCCCATGTCGTTTTACCACTGACGGTCAGGCAAACTGTCACGCTTTCGATTCCCTGCTGAGGTCAACTATGACATTTTATCTCAGTCTGTATACAAGTATTCTCGTGACAGGCCTGAGTCCGTGAGCTCTCAGTTTGTCAACCGTACTTCGGAGTTCTTATATATCATACATAACAATTAGGTTCTGTTGTATCCTAAAGACGATGGGGGGTTGGGAACGTAGAATTTTGAACGTGTTGACCCAGAGGTAAGTCTTGTGTGCGTTGGAACATATAAGTATTGAAATTCATGTCAACAACAACACACGATGATGTGTAAATAGTTTCTTATTTATTATCTGAAGATGTGTTGTTAGAGCTGGTTCTGAATAGATATTTGTAAACTATAAATGTGTTTTTAGAGGAATGTCGATGTTTTGAAGCGAAGATTCCAGTAGCAAAATGACAGATTTTCCAGTGACAAATGAACTCACCGAATATGTCTCGTAAAGCCTTTTTATGAGGCAAATTTGGGCATTGGTTTCCACGTGATAGTGGATTGAACTGGAAGCTTCTAAACATTAGAATCATGAAATAACCACGTGCTTAAGAGAGATCAGGGTACAATAATGAGTCCACTTGGTACAACAATTTCGTCAGCCAAGCTGGACTTTTGGTTGACATTTGGTGGCCTGATTGCTTTATTTCATTGATTCTTCACATTGATTACCCCGACTTCCTGTCTTGTCGAAATTTCTGTATTAGGCAACAAGTATTCTAAATTTCGGAACTTTCTGCCGTACTGTTACTGAATAATACAAATATATAACTTATAAATGAAATACTCTCCTACCTGTATAGTCGTAAGACGGTAGTATACGACGGTTCCTGCTTTACAGATAACAAACGCTGTTTCCAATGTAAAATCCAATGAGCTACTGCTGTTTAGGAACATAAAATCATTGCTCTATAAATGGCACCTAACGTGTAAGGGCAAACGGGATAAAAATGCGTCAGTTTGAACAAAGATGAATGAACCTTAGTTCATGTTCCATTGAAGACTTTATGTTTCGTATAACGTATTTATACGTCATCCTTACGAGATATTTAATTAATTATTTAAGCTAAACAATGTAATATATACAGAGAGAATTGATTAAATAATAATTGTAGCCAAAAATCATCTGAAAGTTCATGATTTGTGCTGCTCACAAAATTCTTATAATAAACCAACTAGATGCACTAACTTCTCAAATTTATTTTTGGAATAAAACTCTACATGTTTCGGACAGTTCCTCTGTCCATCATCAGGAGTTTTTCACTGTACACACAGCAATAGCATATGCCATACAGGTCTGCTGACAGCTGTCAGCAAAGTTGTATGACATATACCATTGCTTTTTTAGTGCATCTGGTTGGTTTATTATAAGAATTTATCACGATGCACGGTCAACTGAACGTCAAATGCTCACAGGATATTATCGGAATTATCAAATTAAGGTTGATGATATGGACGAAGCATGTGGCACGCATGAGGGAGAATATATATATATATATATATATATATATATATATGCATATTTATATGTGAAAACTGAAGGGGGAAGAACACTTAAAAAATTTTGCCATAGGAGGGAGTGTG
>Ga0136643_10006760_pt1 | contig 16462 bp, 7 predicted proteins | sample TergutLab28metaG_FD_96883 | JGI IMG/M metagenome (GOLD analysis project Ga0136643, IMG submission 96883) | Labiotermes labralis P1 segment gut microbial communities from Petit-Saut dam, French Guiana - Lab288 P1 (version 3) (version 3) | ecosystem: Host-associated > Arthropoda: Insects >... | reverse complement strand
TTTTCTATTATATATAAATATATAAATATATCAATATATTTTTTTTGTTTCTCTTTTTTTTTTTTTTTGCCTGTTTTCTGTTCTCCACACACACACACGCACACACACAAACATATATATATATATATATATGAGGTGCAGTATGTGGTCTTGGTTGTCCCTGAAATTGTAACTGATTGTCATCATCTTTATGAAAAGATATCCTTATTATCAGTCAAATTTCCTGCGTCCATCTGGTTTTTGGTCATCCACACAGCCACATATAATCATCCTGTTACTACTGACCATGTGTTTAATATGATGACCTTCCAGTGTCACAGTGGGAAAACAGAATAATAATTCACTATCTCTCTCAGCACAGAATCTGACAGTGTAATAACCATCAAACCAGGGAGAATATTTATTATATTACTGTGAAAAAGCTCTTGTGAATCTTAATGATCCAAACACTAACCCCTTTCCAACAGGTATTAGATAACACATAGACACTTACCCACACAACACACTGACATGTACTTGCGTTATTCAAATATCCCTGAGCAAGAAGAAGAATGAAGAACTAAAGACTGTTGTTGTGTACAAGGTCATTTGGGATGGGATTCATTTTGCAAGATGTGTAGATATACACTCCATATATTCTTAGACCTGGTGGGAAAAGGAAAAGAAAATATCAAGGAAGAAGGAGAAATGGGGTGAAGAAAACACAGAATTTGAAACAAGCTCTGTAATGTGATAGTGATTTGTGTCCTCCAAAAATAGTTTGTGATATTTGATAAATTGGTGTTGATGTGTCCAATGGGAAGATGGTGATATGGTACACAGCAGCACAGGGAACCCTCATTACTCATTTTGATGTAGCTGAATTAATTTTATCTCTATTTTATATTTTAACATATATTTTAAACCGTACAGTTTAAATTTACTGTTTTACACTTGTGCATTGGGTTTTCATATCTTTGAAATATATACTTTGTATAATACCTACCTGAGGATGGCCACAGAAAGTGGCCAATTCATGTACGTGTAGAAGATTTACCGCATTTATAGTGTAATATATTCACATATCTTCTTGTGCATTTGTTGTTTTTAATCTCATATCAAATCATCATTGTGTAATCATGGATTATTTAAAGAATGGTGATTATATATTTATAAATTTTTGTTACAAACAACATAGCAACAAACAACATTCCCAGACAGGTCCTGCTCTGTGAATTGAGCTATGGTGAGTAGGTCACATGATGGATTAGCAGGACCAATCAATAAAGAAGACTGTACACTCTATACACATATCTGAAAGATCTTGTAGTTCACTGCTAATACTACACGTGTATGTTTTTTAGGGACTACAGGAAGAGGATTAAGGAAAGAAAGACCGTGAATGTTGGACGATGATGAGAATCAAGAAACAGGTTGCGTGCAGTCATATCATTTGAGGATTGACAATTGAAAGTGAATTTAAGGTGAAAAGTACAAATAACAGTGCAAGTGAAACTGGAAAATTTTGACTACAGCCGGACTTGTTTGGGTGTACATTAACAACGACATGTGCTCCAGTTTCCTGAATGCTCATAGTGTTACTGGATACTGGAACCGACTCATTTTCAGCTCTCACCAAAAGGTAGGAAATCGAAAAGTGTTCTGCTTTACCACAGAACCAGGGCTGTGTAACAAACCATGCCAAAGGAGGATTGAGAATAGTGCAGAATGCGTGACAGTCTACCTCAGAGTATTGCTGCTAATGCCGTATAATGCTCTGAGGATCCTCTTTGTGTCCAGTTTCCCTGAGTATTGCTGCTACTACCCAGGATACTCAGGGCTAATCATGCTCATTACATTCCCATACCTGGTTGTTGCTGTAAATGTGCCACAATAGGAAAATCTATTTCCTTGCCTTCCAATCTCTCACTTTAGCTTAAAATTGTATTGCATCTCTAAATATCCTACTGATATCATAAAAATAAGTCCCATGCATACGTTCTGCATCCATCTACAATGAAGTTTGAGGGTGTCTGCCCGCAGTGATATGTTCCAGCCAAGTCCCTAGTTTCACTGTTTCTCTTGCGGTATAACACTGTCCAACTTCCGTAGCAGACAGTCAAATCCTGCACCACTCAACAGGTGTATGTTCGCACAGTGCTTTAACACTATTGCAATTTCTGCTTTACCAGTAGAACTGCTTTGCAACCTGACTACGTGATGCAGCTGGCATGGATTTACACCTGCCAGGCTGTGGTATTCAAGTTGCAGCTTTCTCAAAATATGCCATAATAACTTGTGCCCTCTCTTCCAGGAGTGTTGTATTTTGTGTACGTTATTGTGTTGTGAATTTTGTTGTTGTGGGATAGCTGTACCTTGTGTGGCAGGAACCGTGACTGCTAAATGAACCAACAGGACAGCAGCGAGAAAAACATTTGCTGCATCAGTGCTGCCTGGTTGTTTCTGGTGTCTCTGTTGCTGCCAGAGTGTGAGACTGTGTGCGTTTATCTTGAATGATAATTCAAAAAGCTCTCTTTCTTGGCAGGTGTCACCTCGTCTGGCTCGAGGAACATAAAGCTACAAACTGGGTATTAGTTTGTAAGTACTTGCTGGTTCATTAACGATTATGAATTATTATTAAAAGGTCGCAACAAATTACAATAATAAATGTTAGCACACTCACTATACTACTCTTAATGTCGATTTGCCATACACAATAATTAGTTATCATATAGTACCAAATTATTCACTGAATGTAATGTTATAAAATGCAGTATTATATTTCACACGCAAGTTCATTTATTACTGTTCGTTCAACTGATATGATTAACACCTTGATTGTTGATAGATGCACTGAAGCAGACACTCCTTATGAGTATTGAATGTGATTACTGCCCTATGCAGCCCAGAATTTTCACCCTTTGTTATATCACAATTCTAATTAGACGTGCTGCCTACTTGTTACCCCTTGGATTGCTACACATGCACACATGCTGACGCTGGAGGACTCCGACTGACTGAAGCCACGCTGACTTCAAAGAAGGGACGCTATGACGTCACATACCCGCCTTAATCTCGCTCCCTAAGATGCTGTGTAATACTTACACACAAATTAAAATAGCAAAAAAAAAAAAAATAGGAAATTAGTTATTATAAAATTTGCCCTTAGCGTAACAGCAGGGTTTCCCAAAATTTCTTCTTTTTGCTAAAAGTACCAGAAAATGTAGGATAATATTTTGCACATACAAAAGTTTTCTAAGTTAAGAAACTCAGAACCTAATATTTTCAGTGCCATGTGCTAATAAACAAATAGCAGCTACAAAGTACCAACTCCCCACATAGCACCACATCACTATCTGGGTGTTATTTGGGTTTGATGAAAGAGAGAGATCCGGACTGGCATTCCAAGCCACACTGTTACCGTTTGTTAACATGCATAGACTGTGATTCCATCCTACTCTCACACATTACAGGCAGAAATTGGACTCTCAGTGAATGTCTTTGACAGCAGTGTCAACTCTGTGAAGGGGTGTTGCCTCATGCCGTCTGTTTTGAATGTAAGCAGAAAAGCTCACAAGTCGAAAATTTGCTACAATTAGTTGGCATCTGCTGTTGGCAGAAGTGAAGTGACAGTGAAGTTAATGTGCAGTATTGGTGGTGATGGAGATGTGATGGTAGTGAAATGATGGTGAATTGGTGTAGGTGGAGGAACAGTGTTGATGAAGTAATAGTGTACTTGTGGTGCTGGATGTGCAGTGATGTTAAAATAATGGTGTAGGCGAAGTATTGATGTAGTGATGGTGTAGTGGTGATGTGCTGTAAATGTAGTGATGAAGTTATGTTGAAAAATATGTGTTGAATTAATGGTGAATTGGTGGAAGTAGAGGTGTACTAATAAGGTGATTGTGTATTGATGTTGGTTGAGAAGTAGTGATGAAGTGATTATGGAGGCTTCATTCTAAAAAATGGTGTTGTGTTGTTGGTGGTGGTGTGGTGATGTAAGGTTGGAGAAGTGATAGTTTAGTGATGTCGGGGATGAAGAGAATTTCCTGAGGTGTGGGTTTGGTGTTGGTCAAGTGGCGAAGTGATGGTGGATGTGGAGGTGCAGTGAGTTTGAAGCATGCTGTAGCAGTGTTGATGGACGGTACATTTAGGGTTGTGTTAGAGTTAGTATAATGGAAATTGCCACAAAATTCTGGTAGGATGTAACACACTTCAGATAAGTAACACTTGTGGCACTTTTACACCAAACAGAGCACACGACTGTCAAAACAGTACCTCTCAGTCAGAGACTATGTGTGTGCCTTTACGTGGAGTTACATGTATCAGCGTGCTATGCCTGGCATTCTGTGTTGGAGATTAGTGAACTCTGTTTTAAATGACCTGCTTGCAGCCAATATAACTTCTGTCTGGAAACTAAAGTATCAATCTTATAAATAAAGAGAGGTAAAACACTATTTTGTACACAAAACTAAGTACGGAGAAAGATTCTAATTTCATTGTTAAATTCAGCCTAAAATATTATGCAGAATCACTAAAATATTTATGTGATACAAAACATGTGTACCATTTTAATCAAAATCTATCATATTTTTTTGGTTGGGGTGACCACAAAATTCTGCATATCCGGTCACCTAAATTAATCAGTATTGCCCCAGCTTAGCAGTGAATAAGATGGCTGTTTACATCTCCTACCTGAATTAGTAACAGTACAGGACTCAGCTAAACTTGACCACACTCTCGAAAAAGTTTCTCAACTAGTAACAAGTACGACTTTTCAAACTTATCCCTCAATGAATCACGAAATTAACTGTCTACCCTCCTCCATGCAAGGAAAATCACACTCCTCTAACATTCTAGAAAGTTTATTAATTAATATGAGATCCTGTGGCATCAGAAATTTGCCTGGAATTTGTCTCATGTTGGCAGGAATGCATTACTTTCGCTATGTTCATGTTGTGTATAAATATTTACAAGTTAATTTGATGTATAGAGAAAACGCTGTTAGTAGTAACCGTGGAGGCATGGTCAGCAGCCTAATGTTTAAAATAAGGTGACCAGGGTTTGAAGCAAGGGTGGTCTAAGTCTCAGTGAGTGCAAGAGTAGCATAAGTGTTCGTTCCCTCCGTACAGTCTGGTAGCGTTACCTCCATCGCCCTCCCTACGATAAAAGAAGATCATATGGCGGTACCACGTGACTTGTGGAATATGGAGCAAGAGTGGTCTAAGTCGCGGTGAGTGTAAGAGTGCAAAAAGTGCATAGTTATATTACTAAAAAGGATCGATTTTCGACTCAAAAAATGCTGCCATCAGCAGGGTGGTTGCCCCCGTGTAGTCTGGTAGTATCAAAATGGGCAAAAACCCCCTAAATCGGGGAAAAAAGCCGCCGTGCAATTTGATAGTATGCCCCAGTTCAGTCTTGTAGTCAAAAAATGGGCAAAAGCCCCCAAATTCGGAAATAAAAAAATCCCCAAGTAGTGTTTGAAGCGTGCGCCCCCGTACAGTCTTGTAGAATTACCTCCATGGCCCACTGCGCTAAAGTAAAACCACGTGACCAGACTACACGATTGGTGGTAATGAGTGGAAGAGTGAAATAAGTGCATGACGTGGTCTAACTGTAAGTCGGTCATTTTACAATATGGCGGTCAGCGCGGTAAGTAAATATGAATTTAAAGTCGGCCATTTTAAAAAATGGCTGGCAGCGCGCCATATTTGAATGAAACAAGTTTAAGTTCGGCCATTGTACAATATGGCTGTTAGCCCGCGTTAAGTGTAAATTAAACATTAAGTGACTGTCGTAAAACAGTACATTTTCCACATGTTCCACGAGGGCGATGTGTTAGTACAGTAATGCTTTCGCGAAACGGAGGTGGACAAGCCATCGGAACGCATCTCGAAGCTTTGTATGTAAGTGCATGAAGGGATTATCCCTAACCTAACTTCGCCATTAGTTCTAATCTAAATCGCTATTTTCCAATATGTCATCCAGGGCTCTAGTTTTAAAGTACACTTTATATGACTGTGTGTTTCCCGAAAAGAATTGGCTGAATCGGTAAAATTCCGGACTCATAATTGAACTATTCTAGGTTCTAATCCTGCCGCTTTAATCATCTCTTTTTTTAAAAAAAAAAAACTAGAATCCTATCCTTGGTATAAGGAAAATAAAGACATGCGATTACATACAATGTAGGATCTTATTAACCATATGCATGAACAAACATGATTTCTCCACACCTGGATATGCAAATGTGGCTACAATACCTGAGGAATAGAAAGAGATCTATCTCTTGGCTGTAAGGTTCAGGATATGTAAGGACACTAAAACTACACGCACATACACATACATATTTATTCTTTACGCAGTTACAGAGTAAAATACTTTTTTTTACATTTTCTATTGTTATGAAAGAAAACTTATGTAAAATTCGTTACTGATGCATTTAATTGTGCCAGTAGAGTCAAATGAATATTATTATGCAAGGTTTTTCATATCCATGCTTTAAACAATGCAGATGCACCCTGCTCCCCACAAGACAGTGAAACATTAATTCAAATTTACATAACAAGACATTGTTTGAAATTACACCACCAGATCATACCATGTGTAACAGGTAGTTTAAGTTTTATAGTCTGGAATTCTTGTTTGTTCGATCAAGTCCAAAACGTCTTCCTCCGAGTAAATATTTGATTTGAGGAAACAGTTGCCATGAATTATCAAATTTGAACTATTCAAACACCACGACGTGCAGACAGGAAGCGACTGCCACGAACTTTCATTTGTTCAGCAATGCCAATGCTTTCATTGGACTTGCAGGTGTCGTGAGGCTGAAAGTGACGTGACAGTTCGCTAAACCGCCTTTATATAAACCCATCAGCACGGTAAACGATCTCTCATTACGTTTTAATACGCAACATTTATGTGCATTATTATTGAAGTTACGTATCCATAGTTGCTAAAGGAGATCATAAATGAAAGCCCTACATAGTTAATGGTGAAAGTGGCAATGATCTTCAATTTGCTGATTTCGTCATGTAAGCCGTGCTGACTGTTTGGAAAATCTTGAATAAATTGAGTTGCGTGCATTTGGATTGAATTCGGATTTAATTGTTCTAAATTCTAAACTCCCTAAATTCGGTTTTTATTCAGGCAAAACAACTCTTTTTGCTTACTAAATTATATGAGGGCTTAAACTTCTATTCGCACTGTAAATATTGTTAACACAGAAATTTGGAATATATAATAGACGACTTTATTACATTGACTTGGAGTTCTTTTTATCATATAGTAATCTGATTGGTGTCAGCGTAACTACCCAACGTAATGCTGTACATCCTTTACTAGTAGTGCTTGTCGATAGAAGATTTGGTGTAAGTCCGGCCCATTCCGACATCCACTACAAATTGGTTTGGAGCGGTGGGATAGGAATTTACCACGCGCAGCGTTTTGCTTGTTATACGGGACTCAAGTTACACGCGGGAAGGAAGGCTAGGATACGTAACAAGAAGTAGAGTGGAAATTAAATGTTTTGTATTTTAAAATTATTTTGGAAATACACAGCACGCGATTGCAGTTCTGAAATGGCAGAAGCACGTTTGCTAGTCGAATTGGCAGAGGCGAAAGGAGAGGTTGAACGGTTGATGGACCGCATATCGTTAGGAACCACGACGGTTAACAAAGACCTCTCCTTGATCAACCTAGTTCCAAATTGGACAGGTACAGACGGAGCAGTCACCCTAGAAGAGTTCATTTTTAGTATCGAAAATTCCGTCCGCATTGGTCGATGGGAGGAGAATGATGAGGTGGAAGCCGCACTTCTGAAACTAGCCAGCTGAGCCAAGACATTTTATAAAGGATGTTCCGAACTCCACGCGGACGGTTTGATTTGGCCAAAATTTAAGACTGTGCTTAGAAATAGGTACAAAGACGTCCACACGGACCAGTACCATTATATGAAGCTTCAAACAGCTAGAAAAGTGAAAGGCGAAGATCCGAACTTAGGGACACCATGAGAGCCTTCTCAGGATAGTTGAGGTGGAGGGATTTGTCTTCACCCACACCTCGTTTGCGTTTCCCTGGTTCCTTGTTCCTTTCTGCAGGCCTTGCTTGGTTATGAAGGTGGGCTTGTTGCTGGAAGAACCTGAACGCCTCGAACGCTCATTTTGGCTCCTTTGCGTGGTGCACCGGAGGGACTCGCGTCTATTCTCACACTTGTAGGGCATTCTCTAGCGAAGTACCCTATGCCTTACCATTCATAACACCTCTATGCAGTCTTGGTCCGTGAATTTCTATTGCTCGAGTTTACTGACTTACTAGCACTACTGGAAGTTTTATAACCCTGACTTCGTGAGCCACTGACTGCACATGTGTCAGTCGGGGGGTCGTTGATTCTCGTCGTCAGAGAACTTTCGGTTTCGGGACTTAGACACTAGCCTAACCGACCTATCAAAGTTTGCACAAAAACTCTCAATAATGTTTTCTTGCCTCTCTGTCTCCTGTACAGACAAAGCTATTTTCAGAGCCTGGTCCATGCTTTGTGGGTTGGCATAACGACACTGAGTCCCTGGATTTCCCGTAAAACCTGTTACAAGAATGGCTAACAGCATACGTTCTGAATTCTCATTGTGGATGCGTTGTGCTACAGGGTCTTCACTTTACATATAATTTTCCCTGCTAACTCTATGCACTTAGACCCTTCTTGCACTACACTTAAATTGGCGTAAGGGTGGCTACGGAGGAACCTCAGACAAACTGTACGGGGGCACTCACTCTTAGAACATATCCTTTTTTAATAATAATGCTAAAGAACGAGTAATGCCCTGGCCGCACTTAGACCCTTCTTGCACTACACTTCAATTGGCGTAGGTGTGGTTACGGAGGAACCTCCACCAAACTGTACGGAGGCACTCACTCTTAGAACCCATCCTTTTTAATAATATTGCTCAAGAAAGAGTAATGCCCTGGTCGCACCTAGACCCTTCTTGCAATACACTTCAATTGGCGTAGGGGTGGCTACGGAGGAACCTCAGCCAAACCGTACGGGGCACTCACTCTTAGAACCTATCCTTTATAATAATATTGCTAAAGAACGAGTAATAACCTGGTCGCACTTAGACACTTCTTGCACTACATTTCAATTGGCGTAGGGGTGGCTGTGGAGGAACCTCCACCAAACTGTATAGAGGCACTCACTCTTTGAACCTATCCTTTTAATAATATTGCTCAAGAATGAGTAATGCCCTGGTCGCACTTAGACCCTTCTTGCACTGGTGGCTACGGAGGTACCTCTACCAAACTTTACGGGAGCACTCACACTTAGACAACTCTTGCACTCATTGGCACTTACTATACTCTTGCACCTAAGGTCATGGTGTATGGAGGGCAACAGAGGGACCGCCATACCAGACTGGACGGCGGCACTTTACCAAACTGTACGTGGGAAGCCCTGAAGAAGGAACCTCGAAATCTAGTCGAAAGCCGATCGTTTTTAATAATATGGCATATAAGAGCCACATAACTACTAACGAGCCACGCGTACCAGCTCTGCCAACCAGGCAATGGTAAAGCAGACTGGCCAGCAGGCGACCGGAATAAAAGGAGCCCATTCGGACCAACGAGATTCATTCATTCGGAAAGGAGTAACCGGCAACACACACTTCAAGAAAGGACGCATCAAGAGAGAAGATACGACGCCCGACTGACCGGCCACGTAGCCTCATGGACCGGGCACACCACAGCTCGCCGGGCTTCCTGCAGCAGCACTCAGCAGTAGTCGCAGCCTCCTAAACTCCACCGCGGACCTCCGGCCAACCAACCGCGTAGCCAGTGGTTTATCATAGCTCGCGGCCGACCGGAGGCCTCGTCACTACATGGCAACGCAGCTCTACTCCGCAGCAACACCATCAACAGCCGACGACAAACTAATGGAAAATAAGCCGTAACCTCACTTGTCAGACTGTACGACAACTCTTGACATTAATAGATATTTATACATATGTGTGGTACTGCAGTTAACAATCCACCACAACCGTGCAGTACCTCCATATCTGCATAAACTTCAATATGAACCTGTGTATACTTCCGTGTAACTCTATAAACTGTTGTATCCCCTTGCATAAACTGCAGTATCAACTAATATAAACTTCAGCATAATTCTGTATAAATTTCAGCGTCACCCAGTGTAAACGAAAATATCTTCATTAATGTCACTATTGCGAAGGAGAAACTTCACTATAACTTTGCATACATTTTAGAATCACTCTCTGTAAAATTCAATATAACTGCATAAATTTCAACATTACCCTTATAAACTTAAATATCAAACGGAATATTCTCTAATATCACCCTGTATAAACTTCAGCATCAGCCTCTATAAAATTAAGAATCCCTCTTTGTAAACTTCACTATAGACCTGCCTAAATGTCAATATGATTCCGTGTAAACTTCAGTACCAACATGTATAAACTTTAGTACCAACCTGTCTAAACTTGAGATTCAGGTTTATAAAATTAGTATCACCGTGTATTAACTTCAGGCTTACCCTGAATGGACTACAATATTGTCTTCTGTTTATTTCGTATTACCTTCCATAACCTTCAGTATCACACTGTGTGAATTTGAGTATAACTGCATAAAGGTCAGTATCACACAGCTTATACTTCAGAATCACGCTTCATAAACTTCAGTGCCAGCCGGTGTTTAATTCAGTATCATCCTGTTTTAACTTCAGTATAATTCTGTATAAAGTTCAGTATCGGTTTTATTAAGTTTAGTATCACCTTGTATAAAGTGCAGTATCAATCTGTATAAACTTCAGTATCACCGTCTGTAAACATAAGTATAACGCTGCATGAACTTCAGGATCAACATTTTTAAACTTCAGCGTCAGTCTATATAAACTTAAGTATCAGCCTGTGTACACTTAATGTAAGCCTGTATAAATTTATGTATCGGCCTTATAAACTTCAGTGTAACCCTGTGTAAATTTCTGTACAACTCTGCATAAACTTCAGTATCACACTGTGTTAATTTCAGTATAATTGCATAAAATTCACTATGACACTGTATAAATTTCAGTATCATATTTGTAAACCTTATATCACTCTGTATATACTTCAATATCAAAGGGTAAAACTTCAGTATCCGCCTGTATAAAGCATCAGGATGTATGAACTTAACTGTCACCATGCGAAAACTTCAGTTGACTATACAAAATTCTTTATCAACCTATATAAGCATATGTATTGCCCTGTATCAAATTCATTATAATACATACAAATTTCAATATCACCCTGTGCAAAGTTAGGTGTAATTCTGCGTATAGTTTATTTTGGCCTGTTAAATCCTTTGTATACGCAGTGTAAAACACGTTATTACTGTGTCTAAAATTCAGCACCACCATGGATAAACCTCAGTATCACTCTGTATATTCTTCAGTACGAGCGTCTCTAATGTTTGTATCATTCTGTATAAACTACGCTATCACACTGTGTAAACTGCAGTATATATTTACATAAATTTCTTTATCACCCTATGTGAACATTACTATAAACCTCCATAAATTTCAGTATCACTCTGTCTAATATTCATTATAATTCTGCATGAGAATCAACATCGCACAAACCACCGAATAACATTAAATAAACTTTTGTATGAATCCGTGTAATCTTCACTGTAACTCTGTATACAATATTTATCAGCCTTTATGAACTGTAGTATTAGGTAGTATATATATTCGGATCAGTCTGTATAAACTTCACCACCACCCTGTGTAAATTTCCTTATAACTCTTCGTTGATTTCTTTTCTACACAGAGTATATTTCCATACAATTTTGATAAATTTCAATTTAACTACCTGTATAATTCAAAATAACTGAGCAACGATTAAAATATTACCGTGTATAAACGTCAGTATCAACCTGTATAAAATCAGTATCACCTTGCATAATCTTCAGTAATACCTCTTGTAAACTTCAGCATATCTCTTACATAAATTTCTTTATCTCCCAGTGTGAAATTCAGTATAAATCTACTTAAGTTTCAGTATCACCCTTTGTAATATTCAGTATAATTTGGCATAAAATCAACATGACCGTGTATAAATTTGAGTATCAGCCTGTAAAATCTTTAGTGCCAAGTTGTATAAACTTCTGCATCTTGCTGTATAAACCTCAGCTTCAACTTCAGAATAAGCCAGTGAAAACTTCCTTAGAACCATATAAAATTTAGTATTAGCCTGTAGAAATGTAATATCACCATGTAGAAACGTTAGTATAATACTATGCTAACTTCAGTATAACTCTGCGTAAATTGATTATCAACGTATGTAAATTTCAGTGTAACTCTGTACAAATTTCGGTACAAACCTCTATAAAGTTATTATAGTAGTGTACAAAATCCAGCACCAGCCCTATAAATTGCAGTATCCAGCTATATATAATCCAGCAGTAGCCGGGATCAACTTCGATAACAGCACGTATAACGTTTAGTATCACCCTTACAAAAATCAGTAAGAGCCTTATAAATTTTGGTATCCCCGTATATAAACATCATTATGACCCCGAATAAACTTCAGTATTGCTTTGTGTAGAATTAAGTATAATTCTGTATAAACTAAATTATTACACTGCATATATTTCAGTATCAGCCCGCATAAACATTGATATCAACCTGTATGAACTACAGTATCGCCGATTTTCAACTTCAAGATATCTCTGCACAAATTTAAAAATAACCCTGTGTAATCTACAATGTGTGTAATTCTTAGTATCGCCTTGTGTAGAATTCAACATAATTGTGACTAAACGTCAATATTAGCCTGTAAAAAATACAGTATTTGTCGATATATTCTTTAGTATCACCCTGTATAAACTACAGTATTAGCCTTATGAATTTTAGTGTCACCTTGTATACACCTTAGGATAAAACTGAATAAACTTCAGTATCAGCCTGTGTAAACTTCACTGTACCTCTGTATGCAGTTTCTTATCGCCTTTATGATCTGCTGTATGAGGTAGTATAAATTTCAGGATAAGTCTATATGAAATTTAGTATCACCCTGTGAAAATTTCCGAATATCTCTTCATAAATTTCATTACTACCCAGAGCGAAATTCTGTACAATTTTGATAAATTTCGGAACATCCTGTGTATAATTCAGTATAACATAGCATAGATTTAAATATAACCCTTATAAACTTCAGTATCAACATTTATAAACATTAGAATCACTGTGTATGATCTTGAGTAATACACTTTGCAAACTTCAGTAGGGGTAATGATAGTCTATGTCTAAGGTTTTTACTGCTGGTTGATTGGCATTTAGTGCACCAAAATGAAGAAGGAAGTAGAACTTTAGAGATTGATGCTGAATATGTGGGCCCAAAGAGCTTATTGAGATTGTTGAAATTGCCTGTAACCATTTCTGCAGAAGATCTTTTTCTCTCCAATAAAGAAAACGAACTGTTAATCTTAAGGAATGATCTTGGTGATATTCCCTTACTTACTGCTGCTGAGAAAGGGGGACCGGACACACTACAGTTTTTAATCTGCTGTGGCACGGATATTCTTTGTCATAAATGTGGAAATAAACAGGTTACTGATATAAAATTAGCATGGGATAATGTGTGTTATGAAAATGTATATGCATTACTGGAAGCAGGTTCTCCTTTCCTTTATGAATTTGACTTGAGTGACATAGAAAAGTGTGATAAGACAGCTACATTGTTGAAGCAAGTTGAGAATAGGCAGAGTCTCCAAAAAGATATCAAAGAAAGTTGAGAGAATGTTGTGATAACATTTATTAAAATTTATCCATTATTAAAACAGGTTTATGACCCAAGTACTCATTCAGTCCCCACTAATAACTTCTCACAAAGAAAATCGGTATGAGCATTATGCACTGGTACAGTCTGTATTCTGCAATAAGTATTATTTTATTGATTAAACCAAGAAGGATGAAGTGGGCGGGGCATGTAGCAAGCAGGGGGTAATAAAAGTTTCATGCCAGGTTTTGCTGCATAAACCTGGGTGAAAGAGACCATTTGGAAGATTCAGAAGACCCATTCAGAGAAGGGAGAATAATTTTAAGATGGAGGTACAGGAATTTGGGGGGGGGTGCATGGACTGGATTGGTCTGGTTCAGAATATGAACAGGTGTTGGGCTTTTGTAAATGCGGTAATGAACTTTCAGGTTCCATAAAATGCGGAGGAATTTCTTGAATAGTTGAGAAACTCTTAGCTTCTCAAGATTGACTGCTCCATGGAGTTAATAAATTAGTTACATGCATCGTTCTGCTGAAGAGCACCGCCCATCTTCGTACTGTATAATTTTGTAACATGAGAAATACTTGCGTTTGGGAATGCATTCGTAGAACTTGTGGCAATTGCAAGACCTGCAGTGTGTACTTTGATGATTTATCTTGCAAATTTATGTGGACCGAATATGTATAGTACCATTATTACACTGAATTTACCACATTCTCTAGTTAACAATGTATAGTTTTGCTAGTTTCACCACATAAATTGAGGGTTTTAAGAAAAACAGGTGATGTAGAAATGTGTCATGTTCCGTGTTATTCCTGTGTGCAGGTAGTGTTTGATATTGTCAGCCCTGACTGTCAGGTGAAGAGTGTCAGCTATAACATGCGGTTCTGAAGTGTTTCTGTACCTACGTGAATAAAATTTGATACTTAATCTAATTTAATCCTGTAGCAGTTTTAGAGAAAACCAACCTGTATTTCGTCTCTCTACGAATGTAGCCTAATTGATGGACATAGTGTTTTCTGAAATATTGTGTGTAGGTGTTTATAGTTTCTTCGAATAAAAGTTTAAAATTTCCAGCTTCAGTTTAGATCTATCATGCAGGGTACAGCTGTCGCCAGTGGCAGAACCTGACAACTTTATGTTCACAGTATCATTATGTGGGGAATAGTACTGAATGCTGCAGTTACCGTTACAAAAATTTGTACTGTTTATCTTGACAAACCACTGTGTTTTGATAGTGGTGACAGGAATGTGACATGGATTATAACTAATCCATATGTGTGTTACATAGGCTTCCATTTTTAGTGTTGAAATACCTTATTCTAAATAGACGTACTCGCAAAATGATAATTATTTAGGAATTTGAAAGTGGTATATCTCATTTAGTATCATTCATTCCTTGAAATTAGTCTGTTGCCAGCTGTTGAACAAGAAATTTGAAGCATGATGTTTGGTGACAGGAGCTATAGTGCAAAGTGTTGATGATTCTAAACATTTAATGATACTTTAGGCAGCACATCCTTGAAGAATCTACTTCAAGAAATGAAAGCCTGTTGAATTTCATTATTCGTCACATTATCTTGAATGTCCCTGTATTTGGGTATGTAAAAAATAATATTCTATTAGTTTCCGTATATACAAGTGTGAGAGTAAACGTGATTTTAAAATATTTGCTAACGAAATGATGGTCATAACTTACTAAATCTAACCTCTTGTAGATGGATGAACAAAAATAACAAGCCATAAAATAAGGAAAACAGTATTTATTTGCAGCATGTCTCTTTATTACACTACCTTCTGAAGTGCATCTCCCAAAGCTCTCCTGTCTAGCCACCCGTGGTATATTGCATGGCTCTGCTGTTCCTTTTGTTTGACCTATTCTGTTTGCCACCACTGAGGTTTTGTTGAGAAGTAACAAGTACTTCATGGGGACTTTCAAAGAAATTGGTTGATCAATGTAGTAATTTGATTTTACTACTTAAATCTGGCATCATTCAGATGCTTTCACAATAGTGTGAATACCATAACAGTTAGTTGTGCTTTTTTTCTGTTACAGAATGGCACTGGAAATATTTAATGTATGTGGCTCAGAACACCAATATGAATTAAACTTTTAGCTGGATTTTGGTTCCTCAATGGGAAAATATCTTGAAGGTGTATGGAATCCATGTCCCTGCCCCTCCAGATTCATTTGCAATCATTTTATTCGACGCTCCTTAACCTCAACAGTTACCTTCACCGTTGTGCAACAACCAAATAACCAATCAAATTTAAACATGGAGCAAACGGTGTTTTATTATTTGGAACTGGTTGCCATATGTGACTTAACTTGTGTTGTATTATACCACTTACTTACTTACTCCATGGTGCAGAGTCCTTCTTGAGCAGCTAACTGGTTTGCAGCTAGTCAAGAAATTCCCCACATTTCACGGAACCAGAAGGTAAATTACCGCACTCACAAGCGTCCAGCACCTGTCTCTCTCCTGAGCCAGCCCAATCCAGTCCATATACCCACATCAACTGTAGGTAAAAAATAGTATAAAGATGGTCACAGTGGCTTGATGACGTTGAAAGTTGCTAAGAATCTACAGTTAGGCATGTGAGTCACTTGGCACTCGATGTTTGTAGCATGTTGCCTGTACTGTCAGGCAACTTGCGCAGCACGTATAGCGTCAAAGGTACATGAATGCCGTAGGAGTGAAATATAAGTATGGGGTAATGA
>Ga0136643_10006755_pt1 | contig 16465 bp, 5 predicted proteins | sample TergutLab28metaG_FD_96883 | JGI IMG/M metagenome (GOLD analysis project Ga0136643, IMG submission 96883) | Labiotermes labralis P1 segment gut microbial communities from Petit-Saut dam, French Guiana - Lab288 P1 (version 3) (version 3) | ecosystem: Host-associated > Arthropoda: Insects >... | reverse complement strand
CTCAGTATAATATATTATGCTGACCGTGCATCTCAGTATAATATATTATGCTGACCGTGCATCTCAGTATAATATATGATGCTGACCGTGCATCTCAGTATAATATATTATGCTGACCATGCATCTCAGTATAATATATTATACTGACCGTGTATCTAAATATAATATATTATGCTGACCGTGCATCTCAGTATACTATATTATGCTGACCGTGCATCTCAATATAATACATTATGCTGACCGTGCATCTCAGTATAATATATTATGCTGACCGTGCATCTCAATATAATATATTATGCTGACCGTGCATCTCAGTATAATATATTATGCTGACCGTGCATCTCAGTATAATCTTAGTAATTAACCAAATTAACGCACAAAATCTGAACTGTGTTTCATTACGACAATTTTATACTCGTATATGTTATAAATATTTTTCTTCTCTTACGTATGTTTATTGCTGATATACTCTACTTTGTGTCTCAGATAAACACCACTTGGTTGAAGTGCGCACTAAACACAGAACACTGGCAATCATTAATCCTTCATCTTTACGGTTGGACGATACATTTACTGTAATTCCTCTGATATGAGAAAGTTACGACCCAATATGGAGAAGTGTTTCATTATATCTTACTTTTCGCCCCTTTACTTCTCTCGCTTTACGTGGAAACGAAGAGACAGATATTCTACTATTATTTTGTTCCATATTTCTTTACGATTCTTCTAGCCTACTAAGAAGAGTGCGTTATCGAAAATCCATGATGCTTGGCTTTCGAAAGGGAAAGAAATGTACATCATAAAATTTCCTCTATTCTCATCTTTGGTAAGGTCAGAAAGGCGCCATGAAACCTTCAATATTGCTACTAGGATGTGGTAAAATCATGATATTGCGTGAAATTCGTATCATCTTTTCCACTTTATATGAAACAAAGTTATTAACACTCTTTCATATAACTTGGAAGGAACGCATCATTTATTAGTCACCAAACTCGCGAAATTACACGTTCACAAATTAAACACTAGCATAATATTGTTTCCACGGAATATAAGGATGTATTATTTCGTCCAATGTCACTGTGAAAGATTCTACAGTTAGCAGAAAACAGATTTTAAGATAGATTGCATGAGTAAGTTTTTGTTTTTTCTTTACCCCAAAAGTCGAAAAGTTGCCCGGAATCTATCTTAAAATCTGTTTTCTGCTAACTGTAGAATACAAATATTAGACTATTCAGAGATTTAACTTTGCTTGCCATTTTATGTACTTATTACAAAATTCTCTCACGTTGAGGGAGAAACATAGGCTAAGGCTGTTCGACTGTCGGCTGCTGTGGGAAATGTTTGGTCCTAAGAGGAACCGTTGACTAAGGGAATGGAGAAGACTACGTAATGAGGAGCTTCACAATTTGTACTCCTCACTAAATATTATTTGGTTCACCAAGTCAAGAAGAACGAGATGGACAGTGCATTGTCATGCCTCGGGGAGAACAGGAGTTGAGACAGGTTTTGATGGAAAAATCTGATGAAAAGAGATGACTTTCCGGACGTAGGCGTAGAAGGGAGGATAATATTAAAATGTCTCTTCAAGAAATAAAATGAGGCGTTGGTTGAGTTTATCTGGCTTAGGACAGAGTTGACGGAATCTTGTCAACAGAGAAATGAACCTTCGGGTTACACAAAATGCTGTAAACTTTTTGAATAACTAAGGAAATATTTGCTTCTCAAGGAATGGTCCATGTAGTCAGTAAGTTATGTTGAAAAATTTGTTAGTAGCGATGATTAGGTACTGACGTTTCGGGTGGGCGTAGTGGCTCCATCTTCAGGGTCAAGAACACAACTCTAGTCCAGATCCTTCAACCCTGAACATGGGAGCAGCAAACTTCTCCGAACTGTCGTTTGCATCATAAAACACTACACAGTAGGCCACAGTCTGATAATTATGTCAGTTTAAAGGCTTGACAAAAATCCAACATATCCCCCCCAGAAGATCCGACGCTAATATCCGTAGGCCTACTTTATATAAAGTGTAACTTATTATTTGCAGCATTTCATAGACACCAGTAGGAATGAGAGGGGCACGCGATGGCATAGTTGGTTGAGGCACTGCGATACAAAGCAGAAGTTAGCGGGTTAGATTCCCGATGTTGTCAGTAGAATTTTTCATTGACATAATCTTTCCGGCCGCACTATGGCCTTGGGGTTGACTCAGCCTCTAGCAGAAATGAGTACCAGGAATATTTGCTGGGGAGTAAAGACGGCCGGTGCGTACAGCTGACAAACTTACCACTTTCAAGTGCCGATTGTCTTGAAATCTGGGATCCCCAAACTCCTGGAACACTCACGGTCTGTCCAGGCCTGTAATGGGATTGATTTACCTTTTGTACGAATGAATAGTATTTTCTTAGTAATACTGTGTAATAATCTTCCAGAATCTTCAACTTGTTTTTATCAATCTCATTCATAAAGAAACAAAAACTCATTCTTCGGAAAATATGCCTTCCTCTCTCCAAAACGAAAAGCTAATGATACAATTCTAAGGTAAATGAAAATTTTTTCCAAGAGGCTTGCTTTACAAGCAATTCAAGGAAGAGTCAATGACGTTTTCTGAATTTTTTTCATAATATGCAAACAATGAATCCAGGCACAGAATTTGCTGCTGTCCAAAACAAAGCCTTTTACAATGAATCCAACTGTCCATTTACGTTATTGCAAGGACCTCCGTATTGCATTCACCGATGGTCTATGTACACAGAGAGAGAGCCAATGAATCTTTCAGTGTTCTGGGGAGCCGTATGTAGAACAGAATATTTGGCCACATAAGTCAGGAAAAGTATGAGGACGCCAGGCAGGAACACAAAACAATCCAAGTCCATACAACGCAAGTGCTTATAATATTGAGGGTGGCAGTATAATCACTTTCCATACACAGATTTCATGGCACATCGACCATCTCGGTGTACTCAGAGATGACGCGTGTTAATAAATACTCTTCGTCCCGTATGCATTAATGTGACTGTCACGTAGCTGTTGTCTCCAGACCTACTACAAATTATAAGAAAACATAATAAGCTGCCAGTATGTAACAAGAAACGATTATCTTATTACACACACAAAATAAATAATTTAAAAAGCGGCTGTTCCTCTCTCAGAACGTACAATTGTCCAGCTATGCTTAAAACGCCCTTCTTCACCCAGGAATATTAATTTAACGTAGCTTTTTGTGTGGAATATAATGGGAAGGTGACTGTAGTTTGGATTATAAAGCGCTAATAGTGGGATGATTTGTGACTAAAAAATTAGAGAGAATTTAAATGAAATTGGGCGAGGCCTAATTTGAAGTTCTGTCTCCCATTTGCCTGTAAAATGGGGAAAACCAAAGACGTCTCAGTCAAGACGGCCGCTCTCCGAAACAGGATTTCAAACTTGCAACTTTCAACGTCAGAATAATATTCTTGAGGATTAAGACACGTCCTAAACGAGCCACGTTAATTTAAGACAGTCAAGGGATTCACACTATTTGACCGAAGTTCAATTTCCTACAGACATATTGCGAGCTTCCCTCTGCAGCTTCCTCCCAAAGCCCTGTCGCCGGCGGTCGGATACGTCAAACTTTCCACTGACATCTATTTAGCATAAAAGTTAAGAAACTGCAGCGTTTCAGATCCACGCCAATAAGAACGCGTGCTTCAAAACAATAGTTGTGCCTGTCTAATTATTTCGTCCCATGCATTGGGCCAAAATTACTTCGCCGGGGCGTACAGACACGCTGCACAATGTACAATTACTTTCCTTTCAGCAACCAAAGATCAAATGGTTTTCAGTCATCGCCGCATATAATTTCAAACGCTGGGTATTCTGAAGACTTCAGCTGCTTTATTGATTATGTAATTTCAATTTACAAATACTAAGGATTCCTTCCAGTCTGCACAACACTATTTATTTTATCCAAAACAAATACTTAAAAATTACGACACGTTGCAACATAAGTACAAATAACAGCTGCAAATCTAGATTTGCAGCTGTTATTTGTATTTTGTGTAAAGACGGTTCAAATTAATACATTTGTTACGTGTACACAACGGGATGGAAAATATCCAATTCAAGTTTAAAGCCAGTCAGGCACGCCCCATGTACCACTACAAGAAGTTTAAAATTAAGGTATTAAACTGTAACTCCGATATTTTCTTTAACCAACAGTGTCTTACCAAAAAGATCGTTCCAAATTACGCTAATATCAAGGTTCCCGCCACGTCACCAGCCGCACATAAGACCCAAAGCAAATTGTAGATTTACAACTGTTATTTGTATGTTGTATAAAGACGGTTCAAATTAATAAATAAGTAAAACAATTTAAGATGATGTCTAGTTTAAAAAGAAAGATGGCAATACGCGTGTTGCTGCATTCTTTTGGGTTTTTGTAGCTTTTGTCTTCTTTTTGTTAAATAATTCGAGGTTACATTTCCTTTTCCTGATTTCCTGATTGTGTCATTGCATCTTTGTTCCTTTTCCTTCCGGCTATTCCTGTACCGGTAGACAGGAATAAAGATGCACCCGCTCCCACCGTTAAACAGTAAGGAAATCAACCGAAGCAAAATAACGTCTAATACACAAAACAAAAAGGAGTGCAGAACAAGAATACACAAAAAATTCATCAACATACGTAATCTTCTTGCGTTTTTTAAATAGATGTCAACCAGAAAATACACACATATGACGAAACTTGTCGTAATTTTATGTAATTGTTCAAGATGAAACAAAAGATTGTTTTGCACTTTGGGAAAATTCCTTAATATTTTTTAATTGAAATGCTATTACAAAGCTCAGTGGGATGTCAACAATGACGTCAACAATGACCCCGCAATGCGCTCATCCTCTTATTTAAGAGGGTCTTGACAAACTACAGATATTTTCGCCATCAAATTACATCAAAATAATTCCATGCACTGTGATCAGCAGTCAAGTGATTTTTAATTGGAAGGACGAAGAAAAAGAAGGCGAACCTCAGTCGGAAGAGCCTGTGTATCATCTGGGAATCGGAGAACATTCTCATGACCACACGGTTATAACTACACCACTGAGCTAACACCATCGGTTAAGGGAGCATTTGTTGAGTTTGAGACCAATATAAGAGCGGTCGCAACATGGCTAAAAGAGATTACTAACTTCGCCATATCTTCCGTCACCAAGAAATTTGATATTTGGGGACTTTTCGAAAACCTGCCGCGAAAATTAAAGTTACATAAAATTCTTGGAAGAATGGCGGATTCTTTACACTAAGAGCTGTGTACTTTTATGATAATATCTAGCTTAATGCTTCTTAGAATGAGAAATTTTTCAGATAAACCTTGTAGTGAAGATGAAAACAACTATTTTAGGGCCAACAATTTAAAAAAAAATATCGAAAATTTTACAAGATAATGTGCTAAAACACAGAATGAACTCTTGCTTTTCTACTGCAAAGCAATGACGCCAACACAGCACTATGTTATGTTATACGTACATTGCATGTTTTGTACATATATATGTAGCAGATAGTGTTGTATGTTCTCACGCAGTAAAAGTCACCAGATTTACTTTCAAGTGCGAGATTAATCCGATTTTCAGTCGGTTCTCCTGTCGTCATTCGTCATTAAGCTATACTACTGCACAATAAACCGATATAAACATTTTAACACAGAAAAGTTCAAAACTTTTATATACATTCCTTCTCTTTGTTTCCAAATCCTCTGCCTGTACGTTGGGATGTTCGCAACATCTGGGGCAGCATTTTATGGCAAGGGGGGTGAGAGGGGGTGAAAGAGTTGGATGGACATACCGTCAAGCTGTCCTAACACAACAGAGATAACGGAGGTTTGGGGTGGAGCACTTTCACAGTTAGTAACTAAACAGAAAACTGTTCAAGCTCAACCGAAATTAACGTGCGAAAAGAGAAGGCACTTTCGTTCTGCTGCTATTTTTTTTTTATCGTTTAGCTTTATAACTCTCATAACACTAAAGCAACTGAACTAATATAATTTTCTTTTCGTTGGTATTATTACATGACTTTACTTAAATGTTCTGTTGAGACGAAACTGTGTCAACCTATCGTCAAGGTTAAGAATTAGTACAGCTCTTAACTCGCAATCCGCACATAGTTTCATGGCGCGGGGCCCAACTGAGCACAGTGACAATTTTATCTCCAATGAGCCTCGTGACCGCATTCACAATCACGCAACTTCAGCCCTGTCCTCAGACCAACGAATCCAGCTTAGGTACTTCGTATTCTTTGTGTAAGATATGTTACAATGGCCGCCTCTTCCAAGAAATCTCTTCCCTACAGTACGTCCAGTAAAATTTTGCATACATTTATAATATCACACTTGCGTGCTACATGTCCCCTCCAACTCATTCTCCTATGTTTTGTCATCCTACTAAAAACAATGGCGCTCTTATTTTCTATATACATTATAGGTCCGTATCTCGAGCAGCAAATCAAAATATCACATTTTCTACATGATCTCAAAATACTTTCCGAGTCACCGAAAACTTCTAAGTATGTCGTCATGCTCCCTTCTCACACTGACACTCTGAACGCTGCAATACAGTACTATACACTCGAAATGTCTATCTGTAGTTCTGGTCCCTCGTCATCAGATGTTACGCCAACAGGGTCAGCTAATCACACCACAGCTTGAGTTCAGCCCTAGTACAATCCATATGGGATTTCAAATGGACTCAGTGACATTTGATCAGGTTTTTCTCCGAGCACTTCGGGTTGTACCCTGTCAGTTATCGTTCCATCAGTTTTCACATTCATCCATTTATCACTCGTTGATGGACAATAGGCCCATTACCGGCCACATTTCCACAGAGTCTCACCCCACCACACCAAACTAAAAGAACAATCATCCTGCTGGCGTTTCAAACAATCGGTCAATTTTCACTAAATTCACACGATAATCCGCCGTAAGATATGACGCAATAAATTTTCAATTTTGACTTCAACGTTAATAAAACGAAAGTGACATTTCCGGATTACGTCATCGTCTAAGATCAGCGTGGGTTGCTGGAAATGCTAGGCGTTCGGGTCCTGTTATGTGAAAACACAATCTTTAGTCGTATCAAATGCTTATCAAAGACGTGAGCTTCAGCTTTAAAAATTCGCCTTGATTCATTTCTTAAGCGGCGTTGCCAATTGTTTCTTTAACTTCTGTCAGTTTGTCCTCCTCCGATACCTAGCTGCAATGTTGCAAGAGGGACATCTGTAAATTCAGCAACTCTTCTGTAATTACTTAGTCAATACATCCTTGTATGAGTTTCTCTAACTTACTTGATGATATCATACACTTGATGATATCATACACAACAAACGTTTCGGACTCAGGACTTTTGGAATATTATTTTGTGTCGCTGGGTTAGTGTTTCCTGACGTTTCGAAACAAAATTGTGCCTTCATCTTCAAGGTCAGAGTTCAGTAACTCCCCTGCATTTCAGGCTTCCGCCATAAAGTACATGAGAACTGCGTTCTTATGGGTCATTACGCTGCACATTAGTGGTGACAATCCAGACGAGCGCAGTACTCAACTCCCGTGGAATTCTCCATCCTTGATGATGAAGGCATCACGTTTCTTCTCACCGTCACAAAACGCTAACCCAGAGACAAAACGTCATATCCCAGAAGACTCGGAACGTCATCGTCTTTGTTGCCGAACCCCCCAGATCTTGTATACGTTATTTCTCCACTGCCGTGACACTGGAAGTCGCGTTACTGATCAGCACGCTGCTTTGTTATTCAAGACTTTTGGGGTTCTATTCTCGTTCTTGAAACTGACAGCTGAACTGGGGTATCTTCGTCTTTTTACTTATTCCCTTGGGCAGTTGTTGCGCTGACAGGTATCCGTACCCAACAAAATCCCGATTTGCTCACCATTCTACATTCTGACGGTATACATTCTGGACAGTTGACAGATTACTACGAATACCATCGCTTCGCACATCTCACACACGTTTCCTTCTGCCGATGCACAAGTCCATGTTTCATGACCCGAATTTTCTCTCCTGAAACAAAATCAAATTCCCAACACTCGAAATTTTATCTATAATTTTTAGGAGTCTTCAGAGGATCCTTAACACATGTGTTCACCACACGGCTATACTTCACAAATGAATCCCATACGCCTGTCTTCCGCTGTTTCTTTGTCGCCGTCGTCTGCTGCCCCACAAATGATGTTCGAAACTTAAGAGTTCAGTTATTCCACATTAGAGCTAACTGAAACCTACATTCTTCATTATTACGAGACCTTTCATTTGGGTACTTAGTATCATCATCATAGTCGAGTTACTGACCGATCATTCTCTCAAAAAAAAAATTATACTCTACCGTTCTAGAAGCTCAAATGGCTTAAATGTTTCTCTCAAGGTCAAAGAAGGTCGGGATTGAGTAAACAAGGCACGTGTTTTAAACTTTCTTTGATTAACCACATAAAATTCAGTAAGTGATTGAAACAGCTTATATGTTGTCAGAAGCTACCGTATTCTTCTTTCATAACTGTTCAAAAAGTTCCCGCACATTACTTTTAAATGTTGTTGTAATGTTCACAAAATTCTTTTATTAAGCACATCGAAGTATTACCAATAATAATAATAATAATAATAATAATAATAATAAGCCATGCGTATCGCTTCCGCTGCTGTAAGACTGAAGAGTATATTTTCTACATGAACGCATTAGCACTTCTGCCGAAGAGGCATCACAATGTATGAACGTGGAATTTGTATTGTAATTTATCCTAATTAAATTTCTCCATAATTACAGAAATATAAAGGATTATGGGAAATGTACAGTCAGCTTAAACAAAAGCAGTACTGAATTCCTCAGAACGTCTTCAGAAGAGGCCCTTATTGTGCGTGAAACTCGAAGGCAAAACAGGCATTTCCATTCTCTCGCTAGAAATTCGAGAAAACTGCTTAAACCTGAACTATCCCAAGAATGTATACGTGTGTTAAAGAAGAGGTAAAGGTAAAACATTTCCTGTACAAGCCTAATCAGGCCCTAATGGATCCAGAAGTTTCAGGCTACCAGAATTTCTAGATAATCGGCACATGAAGGTGGCAAGGTTGTCAGCCATAAGCACCGGCCGTCTTTACCCACCAGGAGATAACCGTATTACTCATTTTTATTAGAGACTGAGTCGATTCCGGGAATACAGTGCGACTGGAAGGAATAGGTCAATGACTCTCCAGTTTGCACAGCAGTACCTATCCAACTGCGCCCGGTATCAAAAGAGAACCGAATGAAAATACTTCGAAATAAGAATACAGGAGAATCGCAGATAAAGGAACATTATTGCCTTGACATTTCAAAAACTAAATCTACAGCAATTATGATTTAAATGACCGACTGATTCATTAAGTACTGTATTATTCTTCACTCATTAAAGGGGTTAGAAAAAAAGTTAATGTAAGGCTCATCTGCAGACGATTTATAAATTAATCACTGCAAATAATGTAGAAGAAATTCGTGAAATATTTTAAGGCACCATTGTAAAATTTTCCTACCGGAACTAACACAAAATCTCTCCTAGAAACTTTCAGCATGATTCCAGCATGATGTCGGCCCAAGTCTTAAATTGCAAACAGCTTGTGAATTAAATAAAAGTGGTTTGGCACTGTGGAATATGTTCACGTACGTATACCATCAACAGCAATGCCTGTGCAGAAACGTCGGTAAATAACTTTCTATTTCAACGTCGGATTTTATTTGACAGTTCGACACTGATATTTGACTAGCGGGACGTCACGTGTGAAATAGTATGCACCTCGAAGTGTTAATTTCGTAGTTTTATTTATTTACTTCATAAATTTTTAATTAGTACTCTTACTCCCAGTCAGTCACATTTCAAAATAATTTATTGGCTAACAACAAACAGAAAATATACATTCTCGAAATATACGTACGTGGACGTCCATATGAATTAAACCTGACACTCATTACTAATTATATTATGCTATGTCAATAGCGATGTCAGAGAGACGACCAATTACGAATGTTATAATTATTATAATTAATGTTAAAAGTCTATAATAGTAGTTTAACAAGCGGTACAATAAACACAATAATCCTGAACTAATACAAATGCCTATTTACACATAAGAAGAGACTGGAATGAAATGGACACGTACAAAGAATGGATCAGGGAAAGACAGTTAAGAATATATTTGAAAGTATACCGGAAGGAAGTAGAAGAAGGGGAAGAACTAGACTGAGATGGCTGTAAGATGCTGAGAAAGATATGTGGGAGATGAAGGTTAAGAGATTGGGACAGAAGGCAGTCGATAGAGAGGAAAGGGCACGCGTAATAAAGAAGACCAAGTCTGTCAGGGACCCTAGGGCCAAGGAGTAAGTAAGTAATATACTTGGCTGAGCGATTTTTGTAAGTACAAGAAATATGCCAGTTGCAATTACAATTTTATACCTCTAAATCTAACTGAAGCTTTAGGAATGTTCTTAATCGAGTGAAGAGTGAAGTGAATCTACAATATAATGTTATGTTTATACGAAGGCACAATTCCTAAATCACCGGGACCAAAGCGTAATCCACTGCAAAGACCAGTCGTTGAGTGGCGCGTAGGAAAACAATTGCCGTTGAATGTGAGAATCACATGGAACACTAAGTCATGCTTTTCGTGCAAACAATTCGGATTTTTCTTATGTTAAAGCTTATAGAAATTTGAGTAGCCACTGAACTTTAAAGCGTTATTACAATTTTATCCATTACAGTTTCTACATTACGAGCAATTACTGAATCCAAGTCGTCATTTCACATTTAATTCATAGCTGATTTTGATGTTAACCCTTTAAACGACGAGTTAAATCCCGTCTGCCATCTGCTGACAGTATTAGGAGCTCACCATATTCTCCACGTTAGCAGGATAAGGGTTAAAACACCTGCGTCTTCCAACGACCCTTTCCTTCCCGGTTATCAAACAATAACTGTCCATGAATTTCTCATCTTAATACACAAGCGATGTACGAGTAATCGCTGTTTCATCCTTCTCAAAATTATAATTCTGCAGACACAATGCTAATTATAGCACAAATTATGATCATTTAAATTTTGAAACTGTTTTCCAATTTTCACTCTCTTATCAGATTATCATTCCCCGGCACACTCTTGCCTACAGATGCGATACCGTGTAGTAAGGTAAACATTTAATGACGTTTAGCAAAGAAATCGGCCAATTTTCAGCAGACTGGACGGCATCATTTCCCAGAGGGAAGTACTCATTGTTGTCACTGTTACATTGTTATCATTCCCGATCCTGAAATGACATTTCTTTATTTTAATCAGAGATCAATTTCCGCTTTGCTTTGCACAATAGTTTCACTATGATATATTAGTTAGCTTTACAATATTTCTAAGTAACATCTTTACAGCTATCTGTATTATGTAATGTACAATACTTTTTCTCGAATTTCGACTCACAGAAGCTGAATTATCACATAAGAAAACAAATACCTGAATAATAATAATAATAATAAAACCGTTTTTTGTTATTTTCCTCTCATGATGCAGCAAATCCTGCCCATGATCCAGGATTACTAGTACAGTAGCATAGTAATGGAATCATCATACCATTTACTGAAATAATAGTGTATTATTATTATTATTATTATTATTATCATCATCATCATCATCATCACTACTCTAATAATGGAAAACACTTTATCGGAGGAGTTCGTTATCACCATTATAACACTATCATAAAACAACACGTTACTTTTATAATTATTTGTTATCAAATTCCAGCACACTGATGTAACGAAACTGTAATAATTGTTTATAAATATCCACAGTTTTATACAAAGTTGCTGTGTGGAAAGTGTTTGGCAATAGTTAGCTTATTTGCGGCGGGCAACAACTCGAATGAGAAATCGAAATAAATCAGTAATTCTTTGGTGCGCAGTACATTGACGTTAGGCACGTCTACCTATTTAATTGTAACTTGGCGACCGAACTGTGTAAGTCGTAAACCTGTTATAGAAAGCAGGGACACGACGAATGGCGGATTATAAAGTATACGGAACACACAATGTGTAAGCCTGTTTTAAAAACTACAATCTATCGAAACTTCAACAGATACCGACGTTTCGGGTAATATAAATGCCTTACAAACGTCGATGGCTTTAGCATATGCGTCGTAACATCTCAGAATATTCGAAATGTTATTAATACCACTGCGCACACACTAAATCTGGCAGAAAATAGACGTTCTTACATCTGTAATTCGTAGTCACTCGTGGTTGATACGAACGGGGACCAGAAAAAGCAGAATCCTTCTGAGAGGTTGATATTTGCTCATGTGTTCAAGAAACACTTCGACAATAGATGCAGCTCTTGTCATTGCATTACCTTACGTGCGTCATGCACAGAATGTCGTGTCAACATGCAGGACCTCGCATTACGTACACAATATACGGGCATACCACTTAGGACCGCGCAATGACGCGGTAATTGAAACTAACGACATGACAACGCGAATAATAGCGGCACGAAACGTTTTGCTAATGCAGTAAGGGAGATGATCAACGAAATTGATTTCGACAGCCGAGAGAGACAGAATATCAACACATCACACGAGAAATTAAAATCGTCTGAAATCAGTGGCTATACAAAAGAAACAGAAAATGACGAAAAGGTGCGGACGAGGGGCATGAAGCTTAAAAATGAATAAATGCCAACATTTTCGAATTTTGTAGAAAAATTTACGTTTATTCCCTCAGTTAAGTGTATTAACGTACGTTCTCATTGAGTAGCCACTTAACTATCCAATTAATTATGAAACTGACTTCAAACCTTGACCTTAAAAACGAGTCGTATTATGAATTTCGATGTTTTGCTGACCCTGCATCTCAGTATAATCTCAGTAATTGACCAACTTAATGCAAAAATTCTTGTTTTATAATAAGTCAGTATAATCTCAGTACTTGACCAACTTAATGCAAAAATTCTTGTTTTATAATAAGTCAGTATAATCTCAGTAATTGACCAACTTAATGCAAAAATTCTTGTTTTACAATAAGTCAGTATAATCTCAGTAATTGACCAACTTAATGCAAAAATTCTTGTTTTATAATAAGTCAGTATAATCTCAGTAATTGACCACCTAAATGCAAAAATTCTTGTTTTATAAGTCAGTATAATCTCAGTAATTGACCAACTTAATGCAAAAATTCTTGTTTTATAATAAGTTTATTATATGCCTCTACATGTTTCGAACACTATGTGTTCATCATCAGGAGGTCAAAATTGTGTTATACAGCATCTGGTATCATCACACTCTGTAGGTGGCTGTCCGGTGTACATAGTGGAAATACTTGTTGTAGCGCAACAAAATTCTGTAGTGCCTGTTGAAAAATTGCTAAGCTTTTCAGACTGCAATATGTAAGTGTAGGGTATACGTTTTCAAAGTTGTGTCGATCGTTTTATGAGTAACAATCCTGTCACTGAATAAAGAACAGGATGATTCAGTGTGAGGGAAGGGTACTAGCAGGATTCCATAACTCACTGAAGTCCTCGTTATAATTCATCAATAGATTATAGCGTCCGCTACAAACCAACCGCACTATTAATTAATTATCTAAACTGCCCCTCCATGCTGCGTCTATCTGTAGCAATTGGAGATCACTTAATTAATAACGAATTTGCCCTTTGTCAAAAGACCCTAATGCTCTTACTGTAAACAAAGTCCCTCCATATTATCCTACATCGAACGAGTTCATTTAGTTCCCTGTTCACTTTCTATTTCCAAGGGAAATTTTTGGTAGCTAAACTCGATATTTTAATCATATTTCTCAACCAGTGTCTTGTACAATTTTTTTCTGTTCCTTGTTCAAACCTCTTGTCCCTTGTTATAGACTAATTCCGTAGGAACTCCGTAAGATAGGCGTAATCTATGAAGTTTCCAGTTACTTCTAATACTTAAGTCTCTTATGTACATATTCTTCTCCGCAGTCTTTTTTCAGCATTCATTTTATATCTTAGTTGTACAGCGCAAACTGAATACAGCTAACGGACATATAAATGTCAGATGAATTTATTTTCTCCAAAAATCTTCAGTAACACCCGTAATCCGTACAAATCCAGGACTGCCTCCAATTCTCCGACACGTGTTATATAAACAAAATTATTTTTTTAATGTTTTATTATGCGTACAGTTTAGCGAAGCATTGTTCATTTTGACCTACAAAGTATCGAACTCCACAGAATTCTGTTAAATTCAACATAATTAACTCTGGAAGGACTGTCCATACAGAACCTAATGTTAGGCAATACCAGGCAGCTCACTGTGCGCAATACATGTTAAATGTAGTTGATTCTTGCTAAGCAGTAGCTTTACTGCAGTACACTGACATGTACAAAATTCCACGTTCCGTGTCGAAGTGTGGAACTACACATCCTTTTGAGACAAATGGTGAACTATAAAACAAATGAAATTTGCACCGAACCGGAAACTCAGCCCCGGTATTAAATGATACTGAATCAAATTCAAATGTTATGTAATACGGCCAAGATTATTAAATCGGATCGTTCCTATTCCCATTCCTCAAGCAATGGGTTTAAAACTGGTTCTGGTAAGGTCACGATTATTAATATTTCTTGGTTTAATCCGTCAGTATATAATATTTACGAAGGCCTTAATGTACCAATGCCTTTCCCCATATGTCACCATTAATCCCAATGTAACAAGATAGGCAAGGTACGTACAAACGTAATATTGAGGCGCGTTCGCGTAACCACTCTTGCCTTGAAAAAGCAATAAGTATTTCGTATTCAGTGCATGTCTGTAGCCTCTATTATCCAGTATAACATGTGGTACACACCATTTCACACTGTCATATGTGGCCTGTCTGGTTGTACCATATTTTCCACATTATCTCATAAATGACACGATTCCAAGGGGGGGGGGGTGGGTGGGAATCTATTGAACACAAACTGTGTACCTTGATTTTCTATAACATTTTTTAAATATTTCTCACTCTAAGAAGAAATGAGCGAGATATTAACATAAATGTAAACACGATTTCATGTAAAGTATCCGATATTATTTTCATATTGTAATGAAGGGTGAATTTTCTCGAGAGATTTTCGCAATACAGTCCGTCCAGTTGGAGCATAGTTTTTGAGAGAAGGTATCACGAGGTGCTAGAATGTATGTATAACAAAATTAATTATATATGCACAGTGTGCACACAGCACCAACGACTTAGTCTGCTATGTAGGCCTGAAGATGACCGACAGATAGGTCGAAAAATGTAGCCTATGTATAAATAAAAAGCCAGTGCTGACGTATATAATTAATTTTATTTTACACGGAGTACAGTTGTTCCATGCGAACGGACAGACACACAGAGGGATAGAAGGACAAACCGACATGACGAAGCTGATAGTCGATCTTCGAAATTTTGCGGACGCACCTAAAATGTTTGGTTTTATGAGCGAACTTGAAACTTGCAACCAAGTGAGTGTCTGCCAACTGGTGCATGCAACAGTGAAGAGTAACACTTGGTTTGTGACGCCGTCCTCAGCGTTCACAGTTGCGTGACGTTGTGTCATTGGGTGGGAGGTTCCCTACGTTTCGAAATACTGTGCCCTTTCATCCGCAAAAGCAAACAGTGACAGTTATTCTTTAGTTCCTACTGTACTATTTTGCGCGTAAATTTTGAGTAGAGATCGGGGTAAAGAACATACTCCAAAATTAATTGAACGGTTGCGCATTACTAAAGCATTCTATACAATGTATCAAAGTAAAATTATTGGTATAATTGCGTTACCTAATTGTTGAAGTGCCGGTCCCAGTAGCCGCGCGGTCTAAGGCGTAGGTCTGCGGCCGCTTGCCTGCTGAGATTTTAGGTTTGAATCCTATCGGGGACATGGATGTCTCTCTGTTGTGAGTGTTGTGTGTTGTCAGGTAGAGGTCTCTGCGACGAGCTGATCACTCGTCCAGAGGACTGTGATCCATCATTGTGTGTGATCTAGAAACCTGAAGAATGAGGAGGCCATGACCCGCGTTGGGCCGCAGCGCCACAGGAAAAAAAATAGTTGAAAGAAGTATAAGTAAACTAAGAGAACATTCATTACCTTTCTATTGAGACAAATTTTCACTTGATTAGGCCAAAAGAGCCTTCGTTACCCACTACTTGTCAATTCTTCTTATTGTGTGGGTAAACACGCCACTACATAATAATAATAATAATAATAATATAAAGAATTAAATCACTGAGTGTTTTAAACACATAATAATAATACTAATAATAATAATAATATAAAGAATTAAATCACTGAGTGTTTTAAACTGTAAATTTAGCAAGGAACAAAGTATGCTCCCTGAGGATGATCGTATGATCGAAACATGTAGGAGCGTTTTAAGTGTTTTAATGTAAATTTTAGATTATTAAAGACTATATATGTGCATTTGTTGGTGT
>Ga0136643_10006753_pt1 | contig 16466 bp, 4 predicted proteins | sample TergutLab28metaG_FD_96883 | JGI IMG/M metagenome (GOLD analysis project Ga0136643, IMG submission 96883) | Labiotermes labralis P1 segment gut microbial communities from Petit-Saut dam, French Guiana - Lab288 P1 (version 3) (version 3) | ecosystem: Host-associated > Arthropoda: Insects >... | reverse complement strand
ATAAGATAAGATAATAAAAGCACAAAGAAAGATACAGATTTAAATTACCATATGTTAAAATTTTCACTCACAAATACTGTGTCTTGTGCAGAAATGAGCATTTGGGTGAGCTGGTGAATGAAAATTGTAAATGCGAAAGTACCTTTATTGAAGGGCATAAGTGTATTTCATATTCTATGGCAGTTCCTAATTTTCTTTTGTAGAGCAAATATAATTCTACTGATAGATATGCTGCCCCATGAAGTTTTTCCATCTTTGCAATATTTGAGGTTTCTGTAGTGCTGACATTGAATTTTCTGGTCTTCCAGCTTGTTACACTGCACGGTGCTGTCATGGATTCCCTGCATTTTAAAGGAAGCCTAGAACTCCTTGACCCTTGAATTTTAAGGCAGTATGTTCCTTTGATATGCAGGAATCAATAACCTTACTACTCAGAGTATTAACCCAGGAGACCTGAATCCTGTATTACATACTTCATCACAAAGTGGAAACAGGCACAGAAAATTTCTTTTACTGTGTCAATATTGCTAATATGAAAGATCATTCTAACTGTGTAATATGCTCAACCTAACTTCAGATTGATTGGATCAATAGGATTCTTCCAGTTTAGATGGTTATCAAGTTGTAAACTTAAGAATTTTGTATTTGTTCACTCTTCTATGCATATTTACTTACACTCAATAATGAACTGCTCATTAGAAAAGTTACTATGTTTGTTTTTATCTAGCTTTATAGCCACCTTGTTAACCATTTCCGCATATGAGAAAGAACAGATTTGCAGTTGTACAAATATCAACACTGTCATTAGAAATGATGTACTGCCCAGTGAGCATTATGAGTTTTGATAAGGTCTTTACTTAGGGACTGGTAGCAAGTTCAGCTGAAGACAATGACCTTAATGTCCCATAATTGGCATGGAATTTCTCAGTCACCTAACCTACTATCAGCCTCTCAAGAAGGACTCGGTTCCATGCAGTCACATACTCATAGTTATACTGTTAGGTTGTAATTTTATCCATGTGAATATGTGCATTCATAACAGCAGCAGCAGCGGCATCCTCCTCCTCCTTCTTCTTCTTTGATGGAACTACACTCCCAATCCTCAACAGACTTCTCCAAGTCAGCTCAGTTTTTTGACCTCTCTTTACAATCTGCAATTTTGCATTTTAACTAACATCTGTTTGTACACAATTCCATCATCTATTGTTTGGTCGTCCTCTTAGTTGACTTCCCTGAGCATTATTGTTAATTACTTAACTTATTTTTCTTTTACTATCCTTTCTGTTAACATTACCAATCCAATTCAACCAACTTATTCTGACAAATGACAGTATATCTAAAATTCCAAACAGCTGCATTAATTCTTTATTGTATCATTTTCTCCATTTTTCATTTACAGATCTTTAATTCCCCGAAACATTCTTCTTAAAACTTTTCTTTCAGAAATAGCCAGCTGTTTACCAATATCATTATCCAGTGTCCAAGAATCTGCTCCGTATATTGCCACTGGACTTGTTAATGTCTTATAGATTTCTATTTTTTTTTGCTCTGAGTACTGATTAGCTCTTTAGTAGAGGTAGAAGGGCATAATATGCTCCATTTGCATTTGTAATTCTTTTTTCAATCTCTGGTCTTAATTCATTTGTATTTGTTAGAACTGTACTAAAATATGTACAGTCTTTCACTATTTCAAAATTATACATACCAAGTTTCACATATCCATTTTCATTGTAAGGCTTTCATGATACCATCTTAAATTTTGTCTTTTTTATTTTTTTATTTTTTTCTAATCCCATCTTATTTGTCTGTTCAATCAGTGATGTAAATACATCTTCAGCATCTTATAATCTCTTTCCCATAACAACATCACCAGCATAAGCCATAATTTGACTACATTTGTCAAATTTGTTTCCCTAAGATTCTACTCTATATTTTCTAATTACAATTTCCAACATTATATGAAACAGCAAAGGAGCAAATGCATCTCCTTGTCTCACACCTTTGTTAGCCTTAAATTCAGAGGATAAATGGTCACCAATTTTAACTTTAGTATATATTTCATTATTTAAAATTCTGCACAATTTAAAAAACGTTTTTGTAGGCAACCTATTTTATGCATTTCACTCCACATTTCCTTTCTCCATATAGTGTCACATGCTGATTTTAAACCAATATATAGATTATGAATGTACATCCATATTTTGTTCCCAACATTTTTCCAATATTTGTCTCATAGTAAAAATTTAATAAAGAGTTGACCTTCCCCTTTGAAAACCTCCTTGCTATTTTCCTATTATTCCTTCAGCATAAGGTACTAATTTTACATACAAAATATCTGACACAATTTTGTATGTTTTACATAGCGATGTGACTGCTCTATAATTATCACACATCATCATGTCTCCTCTCCTATGAATTGAACATATTATGCCATGTGGTACGATCTCTTCTGTCCATATTTTTGAAACAAGTTCATAAACGACCTTCTCAAATTCTTTTCCTCCCTCTTTAATCAATTTGGCCGGGATCTGATCATGTCCAGTTACTTTTCCATTTTTCATTTTACTTATTGACATCCGTATGTCTACATCATTAGGTAGTTCAACATATGGTTCTGTTGTTTTTGTGCACCAAAATACCAGTAAAAAATTAATTCAGGAACATCAACACAAAAAATAAAAAAAATCATCACAACACTACAGTATCTGTACATGTTTTTATGCTGTCCATGTCATGCCAAGAAAGTGTATGTGGGAAGCAGAAGTATAGCTCCACTCGTTCTTAACCTCAGCTCTGGATGGGGGTGAGTAGTCATCACATCCCAGCCACAGTACCCCCCCCAGAAAGAACCCCAGCATGCATCGAATAGGAGACTGGGTGGGTCCCAGTGTCGGTCTTGTTGTTAGGGTGAAGAGAAATTCTCCTGCCCCTGCTGTGATTCAAACCCTGGATTATCCAGGCCATGGACTAGTCAATATACTGGCAGTACTATCTCAGCTCACACATCTATACACATATTACAGCCATTCTCCAGAAAGGCAAGAGTACTGGCTTTCAAATCTATACTAATTATGGTGTAAGCATGGGATATTTGAAATTATACTTCTTCTATAGTAAATGTTGTAAAGTGTAGAAGCCATTCATTGGAAGCTACACAAAATGCTGCTGAGAACAGAACTGAGGGTAATCAGTGCACTTACAGATGAGATGATAAACACATGGTAACTCACCACAATAAAAAAATTTATGGTGTTGGGATTAGTTGGAGATAACTGAAACAATGTGACAGAAACATGGAATTATATGTTGCAAATTTAGCAATAACACATAAGCGAGTTCCAAGTAGACCTCATAAAGCATTGGTTTCCTATTGCATAGATTTATATTCTATTCCATTAGTACTACTATTGAAATGTTATTTTACATGTGTAATCATCTTGTTTCCTTAGAACAGATTCTGTATAGATCAAATTTGCTGCACATGTAATTTAAAAGTCTGTACCATCACCATGTTTGTAATTGTTGGCTTACAAATACAATTTTATTCATCATGTGTACATACATTTATGATCCATATCTGTGCCAGATTCCATATGTCTATTTAATGCTTCATTAGTTATCACAATCAAAATAAACACTAAATAAAAGGTTTACATAGCCGCCATGTTATTTAACAATATACAAAAATATTACTTTAACAAATGTTGTATTTCACTTAAAGATATATTATCATACAACATTTCATGACATTGGCAGCAGTGTTGCTCTTGCCTCTGTCACACAGTTATTACAAGGTGTAAGAAATTATAAATATGGCACTAGGCTATCCTATATTAATGGTACGACATTCATACCAAGTATTGACAGAATTGTTCACCTGGTTCAAAATTTGAAATTGACACATGGGTGTGTACGTGCATGCATGCACAAACACGCACACACACACACACACACACAGAGGTAGTATGTTGATTTCATAACATCACCTTCTTTCCACTTTAAGGATGAAATGAGGCTACAATTACTCCAGGCATTTTGGCAAATAAATTTAAAAATCAGCTTGTATGAAGTTGATCCTATCATACTATCCATCTGATTGATCTATCTGCAATAAGGTTAAAATAGTAATTGCTTAAAATATTATGAAACTGAAACATCCAAGTGCACTTAAATCATTTCCTTTCTGTCCGAAAAATTTCATGTTGCACTGATGTAACATGTGATATATTCATATACATTCACCAACACATGCACACTTTTTAAATTACACTATAAAACTTTAATTTGTTAAAATAGTTAAAATCTCTGACATGTTTCGGTTTATATTTAAACCATCTTCAGGGAGCTATTAGTTCATGCTAAAGTTACTTACTTATGTCGTTCCTTGTTTGTGACATCCGAACCCATCACAAACAAGGAACGACACGCTACCACAATGCCATCATAGCAACAAGTGATATAAGTAACTTTAGCATGAACTAATAGCTCCCTGAAGATGGTTTAAATATAAACAACCGAAACATGTCGGAGATTTTAACTATTTTAACAAATTAAAGTTTTATAGTGTAATTTAAAAAGTGTGCATGTGTTGGTGAATATATATGAATATACGTGAATATGCACGGTGAAAAACTGAAAAAAAAAGTAACATGTGATAATTCTTAAATCCATTAACCTTGTTGTTTTTTAGAATGGATAAGGTGCAGGATGTGGATGTAGAATACAAAGACATCTGAACCCATCACAAACAAGGAATGACACGCTACCACAATGCCATCATAGCAACAGGTGATTTAAGTAACTTTAACATGAACTAATAGCTCCCTGAAGATGGTTTAAATATAAACCGAAACATGTCGGAGATTTTAACTATTTTAATATCAAGTTTCATATATTTCACTATGCATTTACAGACAAGTTGTATTCCTGCCACACATCACACAGCTTATAGGCTAATTTTATGTTCTGATGTTGGTATGTGATCTGTATCCCATGGGTGCACCCTCCGATGGACTAACTATCTAGATTAAGGACAGTTTCACTTGCCTAACATCTATATTAATTGTTCCTTTTTGTTTCCAAATCACAATAACTTAACCAACATTTCTGTAATTATTCGTTCCCACTTTCAGCTGTCCACAGTCTGGATGTCTATTTCTGGTTCCTGTGTTGAATCTGGTCCACCCTGTTCTTCCCTTACACATCTGCTCTCACTGCTGCTGGTGCTAGTTTGTTGGTGTTTGGCCTCCTTGCTATGGCGCCACTTCATACGGCGATTCTGAAACCACACTTTCACCTGGATCAACATATGATAATGACATAATCAGCGAAATAACCTGACTTTCTTTTATTTTCTATGATTTCTGGATTTGTATACATACACTAGCTAAATGTTCGCCTGTCCGTCCGTTGTCCTTCCGTCCTATCATGCCCCTCCAAAATAATCCATCGTAAAATACATGGTAAATACTCCTCCCACCACACCAAAGTTTCTCTTGGAGGGACAATCCTGAGAAAATCATCGACTCCTTTTCTATTTTGTAAATTATGCACCGGGTAAATGAAAAAGGAAATTCGAGCACCGCTCGGGGAAAATAAACCATCCCTGTTCCTAGTACACAGCGAAACCGTCTTTTTTTTGTAGGATACGGTGTGAAATCATTGTTTGGGGATAAACCAAACTTGCACCAAGACAACTATATAGGAAAGACAGTTTTCTGTGCGATACGAAATCGTTGGTCTGATAAAACCGACAATAGTGCCGTTACTTGCATTCGGACAATTCACAATTTTCGTCCGTCCTTCCGTCTAGCTCTGTATCTCAGAAACTTAACAATAATAGCGAAAAAACTTAAGCACACATGTTTTTCGTTTTGGAAAGACAACTGGGTAATTCCCATTATTTCTGTTTAGAAAATTAGGCACTGCTTGCAAAAAAGACGAAACTCCATCATCATTCAACGCTCGGGAAAAACGCGAACTAGTGCTGTTGCTAGGAACCGAGGAAAACCCACTACATTCCTTGCCACGAGACACATGAAACAGCCGAAACTACAACCATTGTTACGACAGGGGAAACCGCACTCAGGCAGCAGCCCATCGCTCGGGCAGTCAAGACTAGTGCCGATACCTGGACACGAGGCACAACCACTCAGAGAAACCGCACCGCTTGTTGACAACTCAAACTACACCCGTTCCTAGAATTGGGGGGGGGGGGGGCCACCACTTTTCGGGGAATACCAACACACGATTACAACACCCTTGTTAGGAGACAAAAAACTACAAAATACCCGCAAGATTTTCCGTACGGACAGCGTAAATGTAACTTGAATTCAAATTCTAATGATTCCGAGCAAAGGAGCAGACACGAACAGGTTATATAGGACCTACAATGGAAATTGGGCCAATCAAAGACATTAAGATATTTAGAGATAAAGAATCAAGCTTTACATAGCACTGCACTGACTGTTAATAACGAGACAGCGAAAAACCACGCACATTTTTAGGCTGTTCGATCACGATAACAGTGACGTCTTCGTTTCGTTCTTGATACATTAATGATAAATTCCCAACGCATGGAATGGAAAGTTACAGGACTATGAACGATAAGTTTTGAGAGATCTGGACAAAAATAGTCATGCTGTTTTTTAAGACAACCACATAAAGATTTAAGGCACACGAATGCATAGGCTAGTATTTGACACAGGTCTCTCCATAATACGAAAGAAGGGTACTAACTAGCTACCTTCCTTAAACTAGCTCCGACTGTAATCCGTGATTTAATATTTTAAGAATTCAATTTCCCCGAGAAAAATACAACATACAAAATAATAACGGGCAAAATAAGACTCTTGGTAAAATCTCAATAAATTTAAAAAAATCTATTCTGTCATACAGCGCCTACAACAGGCCAGCTAGGAAGATAAGATTATGGTAATAAATAAGATAAAATATTTATATGCTGAGAATGTCAGATGCCAATGTGTACTTTCGTGCTAAACACAGTACAGTATTCACAAAACTAAACCAACAAAACGCACAGACTTGTTCCTTAGATATTTATAGTACGATATCACACTTAATATTTCTACATGCTTCAAAGTAACGCAGCATAAAAACATTTGGTTTTATGTTGCATTGCTTTATTTGATTCTCTGATTACGGCAATTTGCGGAACGAAAAATACAGAAATTTAAAGTGTGATATTATAAAATAAATGTCCAAGAAACAATGCTATATTTTCAAAAACCAGCAAAATGAATATAACTAAAATAAAACAGATTACAAACACAATAATACATATTACAAAACAAGGCATGATTAACATAAACCCCAAGGTACATGTCTGTGCACTTTGTTGGTTTTGTGTCGTTAATCTGTTATCAATAACATACTGAATGAACAATACACAATAGTATAGCACCTACTTTTAAAGTGCTTTCCTGATATGTCACGAAATGTTTAAAATTCGTGCTAGTTCAACATTTTCACAGCTGTCACATGAACCAGGCCATATCACATTGATTAGTACATTATCCAACATATTCGCCTGTCTTTAGCTATATGGGGATTCTGGCTACCACTCCTGACCCGCCCACCTCAGTATCATCATTCATATGAAAGAGACGCATATAGTTATGACCAAACGTTGCCTTCGTCAATCTAATTTAATAGAGTTTATTCCGTTGTGTCTTTGAATAATCAAAACAACATCACACCATCACTCCAACACCAATATGTATGTATTCTTAGAAAGAACGCTACATGTTTCGAATTAAAGTCTAAATGCAGACAAACTGCGGGTAAACTGAAACTCATAACATCACATAATGATTTTGTTTACGTTTTTAGTGGGATTCCATATCACGATGTAAGTACTGAAAAAAAATTGTAATATGCAAAATTAGACAACAGTAAGTAAAGTTTAAGTTAAAATTGATCATTAAAAATTATTTAAGTATCTATTTCACTTGTGTTTTTTAGTCAGGGGTCTTGGAGGTCTCAGAAGCCAAAGGAGTAAGATTATTTTGTTAAAAGTTGAAAATACTTGTGTTAAGAGTCTGTAGGTTTTACAGGAGATAAGCAGAATAGTTTTTCTTTTATATTGCTTTGCCGTGGTTATAATAAACATCAAGGTGTAAATAAAAGAAATATTGAAATTTTATTGCAATACTAATATTATGATGTGGGATCCCACAGAAAAAGTAAACAAAAATTATAGTATTAAGAGCTGCATTTTACCTACAATTAAAATCTTTATTTACCTTGAAGACGGCCTGTTTAATGTGAAACACGTAGTGTTTTTCTAAAAATATGTATTTGTGTTGGACCTATCATGTGATGTTCTGATTGTTTCACAAATCTGAAACGCCAAGAAACCTGTAACCAATGTTGCAGGCTACTGGTCATCACCCCCAACTCATATCTGGAACGACACGGGTTCAATTCTCAGACTATAAGCCAGCTATTTTGCTGTGGTTATCATGACACTCCTTTCCCTCCCCTCCGTCTCTCCCTCCAGGCAATTACTAAGATGTTACTTCAAAACAGACCATGATCACTTATTTATATGGTGGATATTAACAGTGATACAAAGATTTCCTTCTCCGTTCCAAAAAAAAAAATCTCATTTTGTATAAAATCAGCTGCACACAATTTGTAACACACGATTTCTTAGCTTTGCATTCACTCGGCTAGGGCAGCGGTCAGATTCACCGCTGAATTATAGGCTCAAAACTTCGCTTTCGCTTATGTATAAACATATTTCACGTTTTCTCCTTAAGGATGATTCTTAGAGAATCGGAACATGTTGGAGTTTTAAAGTTTTTCTTGTAAAATTATTGCGATATTGTTCATCTTGCTGGTTACTGTATCATTACAAAATTGTATATCAAGGTTCAGTCATGAACTGTTTAACCTATGTAATGAACAAGAAATAGCTAAGGTGATCAAGGCAGGAAGGCTGGGATACCCCTGCGGAATGTAGCAGCAAGTCCCTCACAGGAAGGTAACGTCCCAGAAACCGGATGGGAATAAGACGACTATGCAGACGTGCTGTTCGGTGACCGCATTTAGTTTCAGAGATTTGAAGATAATGTGCATTAGGAACTGGAGACGGAAGAGATCGGGACCAATGAAGGGCGACAGTAGAAGATGCCAACCTTCATCATCATGATGGACTGTGGCACCAGTAGCAGAAGTTGTCGTATGCTGTCGATAAAGTGTTGGTAAACCAACTATCAAGAAAGCTCTACGTAACTGGTAAATAATTATGCTTGTTGCAAATATTTACCTGAGCATCCGTCAGTCCAAGTGTGGCTGCCAACTGTCGCCTGTCGGGCTTGGTTATATACTTCTGAAGCTGGAACCTCTTCTCTAGACCTTTGCGCTGAAGATTGGAGAAAACTGCTCGTGACCAAGATCGTTTGCGTTTATTGGTTGCCCCGCCACTCACAGAGGCACCGCCACGATCTGATGCAGACATGTGCACGCCATCGGCCGCCAGCACTGCTCAAACACCAACACTCTGTTTCAGGTACGTGCAACATGTATTGCGTTTGATGTTCTGGTCTACTTAACGCAAAGTACGGGAACAATTCCTTGGATCTTTGTCTTTTTAATTACGCCCAGCCCTTGTTTTACGACCATTTGATTTACGCATGTTTTGCTTTAACGTCCATTGGAAATTTACACCAGTTCTTAATTTATGCGCTCTCATTTTTGGTTTAGCGCCCTTTGGTTTGCGGCGTGTGTTATGTTAATCCCTTACCAATGATGGGAATATCATTTTTTATTTACCCTTGTTTATTCATACCCGCTTTTTCAGGAACGCAAGTAGGACGTAAAACAAGGACTGGGTGTAAAAATTTTAATTGACCCGTGCAAATAAAGCTAAAACTAGAACAACTCATGGTAGTGTATTTTTAAGTACACAATTACACACCGAGTTATGCAGCTTCTTTAACTTTCAAATGGAAACAGACAAGACCTCTGTAAATCGTGCAGCAGAAAGTAGAAAATCATAACTATGTTATTCACACCTAAATATAAACAAATGATATCCGAACAACACGGAGATCCTATGTCGGATCTCATTTTTGCACCAGAACATGCGCAAGAGCGTCTTATGAACACACCGGAGAAAAATAAGAGTAAAATGAGACAGTGCATCAGTTATTTAGATTTAAATAAATCCTGTGCTTAGGTTAGGAAAGAGTACACACAGTACATACTGTGAATTCGATACACTCATGAACAGTCAGGTTAACTAAAATGTGTTTACATGAAACCCAGACTAACACCCGTACAGGTACACATTTATCAGACGCATTTACCACTTATAGCAGCTGGTTAAGGCACTGTGCTACAAGCCGGAAGGTCAAGGGTTCGGTTTCCGGTGGGGTCATTGGGAATTTTCATTGAATTAATCCTTCCGGCTGCACTATGATCCTGGGGTCGACTCGGCCTCTAACAGAAATGAAAATTAGGTATATCTCCTGGGGGGGTAAAGGCGGCCGGTGCGTAAGGCTGACAACCTTGCCGACTGTCTCAAAATCCTGGGAGCCTCATCCTCCCAGAACCTGCCCAGGCCTGTTCAGGGACAGCTTGACCTTTCCATAATATGGGATTCGGAAGGTCCAACAAAATCATGTCAAGTGAAATCCTCCCTATAACATGCCACGAAGAGACAGCAGGGGAGCAGAGGTATAGCTCCCCTCATTCTTGACCTCGGTGCCATTCCCCGGCCCCTTTACCCCACGGAAAAGCCCCCGGTACCCATTCCAAGAAAACCAGGAGGGTTGAAACTGAACGGGAGATATCAAATTCTGGTCAACGCTGATCACGTTAATCTACTGGATGAGAGGATAAATGCCACAATGCAGTACCATAAGCCGCTGATACGGCAGTTTTCTGGAAGTAAACACAGGGAAGTTAAAAGTAAGTTCACGTTTCATCATCAGAATGCAGGATAAAATCACGAAAAAGTTGACTAATAAATCCTCCGAAAAGGTGGATAAGTTAGAAAGCTGTCAACTAAGACAGCAAATTACAACTCACGCACCAATTTCCACAAGGACCTAAGGAACACAAAGTGGCCAAACTGTGATTTCTGTAGCACTGTGTACTCCTGACTTAAAGCGAAACTGCCGCGGCTGTTTAAATTCCAAATGACAAATTTGAGAAAACTTGGTTTTCACAAAAGTCCACCTTTCTCTGATCAAGTTCTCGCCCCTCAAGCCCTAACGGAACTAGGTGCCTCAAATGCATTCATGAGAAATGAGTTATTGAAAGCTGCATATCGAGGAGCTTCATAAACTGTACTCTTCATGAAGTGTTATGAGGACAGTTAAATTCGGAGCACTGGATGCGCGCACAAAAGCTGAAAAATGCACAGAAGTTTTGTAGAAACGCGAGAAGGATGAGAGACCACTTCAAAGGTCAGGTGTCGATGGGTGGCAAATATTAACGTGTTACAGAGAGAAGCAGAGTGGGAGGTCTTCTTAGTAACTAACCAACTTAATGCACAAATTCTTGTTTTATAATAAGTTTATTATATGACTTACATGTTTCGAGCACTATGTGCTCATCATCAGGAGGTCAAAATTGTATTATACAGCATCTGGTATCGTCACACTCTGTAGGTGGCCGTCTGGTGCGCACCGGACGGCCACCTACAGGTGTGATGATACCAGATGCTGTATAATACAATTTTGACCTCCTGATGATGAGCGCATAGTGCTCGAAACATGTAAGTCATATAATAAACTTATTATAAAACAAGAATTTGTGCATTAAGTTGGTTAATCACCAAGATTATACTGAGATGCATGGTCAGCGAAACATCAGAGTGGGAGGGTCTACACTGGATTCACGCGCCTTAGGGCAAGGGTTAGTGGAGGGCTGTTGCAGACATGATAATAGAGTTTTGGGCAACCCCCTAAAAACCCTCCAAACTGGGGAATTTTTTTAATAGCTGAGTAACTATCAGATTCTGAAGAAGTTCTCTATTCCGTGGAGTTTAGAGTTTTGAATATTTGGGCTATGGCTAAATAGATGAGTAGCAATTTGTATATGTACAACCAATGTCAAATCTACACTAAATGATGAAGCCAGCAAATTGTTCCACTGTAATTATGCTGCACAGTCTACCTTCAGTATAAGATTTTTCACATTTCAAAACATTTCCAGCTTAGTCTACAACAAGAGTTCCAACTGTACGCCCTAGAAGTCGACACACTTTCTAGTTCCATTTGTTACCGAATCGGTGGTTTTCCGTAGTCGTGAGGGTTGTGCTCAGCAGTATCCGAAACCCTCCGACAATTTTATACTTAAACTACTTCGACCATACAGATCATATGCACATATAACAATTGTCGTGCAACAAATATTTATGATAATTTCACCTGCTTCAATTTAAATGTAAACCGCCAAATCAAACTGACCCCCACGAATAGGGCATAAGTTCACGTAGCCTAACACTGTGTTCAAAATCATCTGATAAGACAGCTTCTAAAGTCTGATCATTAAATTCAATCCGAACTTCATGACTTACAACATGTAGCAGTATAACATATTTCGCTCGATGTTACTTGATTATTTTGGTCACTTCCCAAGCGGGTTTCTACTGCAGCCCAATAAGTTACATTGCAAGATTAACCCTTAACAACATACTTTGGACTCCCCTACACAACACAGTTCATACGTTATTTACAAAAGCTGGAATACATTAACAGATTTTGAAACACTGTTCACATCCATATAATCACCTCATAGCTCTATCTCTGTGTTAGTTTACCATTGTAGTAGCTAACATGTTAGGCATACGATACCCATCATGAAATGTGGGGGCCACACTGTTTATTGTTACAGACAGGGCCGACTTCCTGTTCCCATCAAGAATCCACTCATCGGGAGAAGAGCAGGCCAGCTTGGTTGCGATGTGTTAATATTTACATGACACGGAATAATAGCTCGTGGGCGAGAGTGTGCGAAGGGGAATGGGGGTATAAACATTCAGAAGTGGCACTGTTGTTGCGTGTGAGAGAAACAAAATAATAAGGAATCAAATAAGAGTACGACATACGTACACTGCAGTCGAATGAATCCATTCGTTTCCTTTGTTTTCATCAGTTTAGTCTGAGACTTTACCGTAAGCATGTGCTCAGAAGCGTGGCTAAAAACGTACACGCTATTAAAATCAAACATGTCTGATTACTCTGTTGATACTTCAGCTTAAAGGGCAGTGGGTGATACAATGATAGGAGCTGTACGGTTGGCTACTAACGAATCATGTATATCACAGTTAACATGAGACACGCTGTATCACGTCCATATCTGTAGGACTCTCGGGGACTGTCATTCAGCTCAGTTCAAAAGTCGTTCCACTGGAGACAACCCCATTCTGTTATCATGGCAGCTAATACCGCAGACTGCAGAGGTAACTTCGCCGACAGTGAAAGTTTTGCGTGTCTTTGAAACGCAAATTGACGACACTCTACATTCTGTAATTGGACTGTACAGCCCTTTGGTGGATAAAAGGTAAAACAATCCCTGTAGAGGCCTGGACAGGCCCAGAGGGTTCCAGGCAGTTGAGGCTCCCACATTTCTTAACGACTGGCACCGGCCGCCTTTACCCCACAGAAAATATACCCGGTACTAATTTCTGTTAGAAGCTGTACCTACCCCAGTGACACAGTGCGGCCGGAAGGATTATGCCAATGAAAAATTCCAATGACTCCATAGGGAATCGAACCCGCGACCTTCCGGCTTTAGCGTTGTGCCTTAATCAACTGGGCCACCGCGTGCTTCCCCTTTGACGGACAAGCAAATTAAATTTTTCCACCTCTTACGTAAGACACCTTTTGAATTACCGCACCCAGACTTTTGTACTGCACAGCACAAGCGGCAGGCGCAATGTGCAAGTCTCTTCCTTCATTCACACATTTTCGCCTTCATATGGTATATGGATATCCTTTTTCAAATAGGACAATATGGTAAAGCTCTGGTAACCTAATACAGATAATATAACTAAATACCACAACCGAAAATACAGTTAGGTTTGGAGTAAATAAGTTGAGTTCTAACGCGCTATTTGAACAATTAACTGACTCCAATGAGTACAGTCTACCCTTGAGAAGCTAACAGATGCTCTTCTTCTTCTTCTATGGCGCTACTACTCTGATAATCTTGGCCTTCTCGACAATATCCTTCCATTTAAGGCGGTCCTGTACTTGTTCTGCCCACTTCATAAGCTTCATCTTCTTCAGATCCTTCCTGACATCATCTTCCCATCGAGACTTGGGCCTTCCAGCTGGTCTTCCTGTGAATGGTTTCCATTTGTGTATGCTTTTTACATTGCTAGTTTCGGGCATTCTATTTATGTGTCCAAACCAACTCAATCGTTGGGCTTTAACATAATTTGTTATGTTCCGGTGTTTAATTAATTCATCCAACTCCTTATTTGTTTTAACTCTCCATATACCGTTGGATTCCTTAGTTGGCCAAAATATTTTTCTTAATATTTTCCTCGCTAACAGATGCTCAGCTAGTCAAAAATTCCCCATATTATGGAGCCCGAATATTCATTACTGTGTTCACATCAGCCCTCAACTGGTTCCAACTTTAAGCCACATAACAACAATACACACTCCACCATACAATTTAACATCAAGTTGGATATTATCCTCACACCGTCGCTCAGGTCTTTCAAGTCGTAGCTTTCCTTCATTCACCAAAAGTTCATACAAATTTATCTTCTCTCGAAAATGAAATAAAGTGAATTACCAGCTTGATGCAACTAGGTAATTTTATTCATGTATTCTTAGCTCGACATGTTTCGGGTACATACATGCGACTCGCACGGCACAATCCGCAACGTACACACGACCTACGCAGCGACTCTCAAGACCACCACCCATCCAAAAACTCGGTGCAGAAAACCATATGCTGCAACTCAACATCTAATGCTCCTGATGATGGGCGTACGTACCCGAAACATGTCCAGCTAAGAATACATCAATAAAATTACCTAGTTGCATCAAGTAGGGGCATTTCACTTTATTTCGTGAGGAAGATTCACGATGAAACAACCCTCAAGTTATCTTCTCTCCCATGCGTGACACATGTCCTGCCCATCCCACCCCCACTCCCATTTACTGTTAAACAAACTTACAGAATGTTTCTTGTCCCATATGGGAAACTTCAGTTGCACAATAAAATTGTGTATTAAGGTCATTCCGTATTGGGACTGTATTTATAATTAGAACAGGAATTACAATTAACTGACCTTACAAAGATCATTTACATACAATGATGTACAACATGACACAGTACAAACATAATGCAGTAAACTACCATACAAATATGAAATTCCTGCGTGATTTCAGGCTTCCGCCGCGAAGTAGATATGACCTGCGATCTTCTGGGATATTATGCAGCGTATAATGGTAATTCCTTACCGACGTTTCGGGACAACCTATCGACATCTTACGTTGTCCCGAACGTCGGCAAGGCATCTTGGGTTGTTCCGAAACATCGACAAGGAATTACCACTGCACGCTGCGTAATACCCCAGAAGAGCGGAGATCTCATGAAATTCCTGGTTTGTACAGAATTTACAGGCACACTGTTTGCATCTTTCCTCATGCCGCCTAAAACGAAGAACAGTAATGAGAGGGGTAGTTCATTATGTCATAAATTTTCAGGCCAAGTCTTAACTACTTCATCGATAATTTTTTTATCATAACTATATTTGAAGTAGCACGCCTTGTCGATAGTAGTAAATTTCATTAAGTTTGTTTTGTCAAATTTTAATGTGTTTCTTTTCTGTAAACCATCTGTTCAACTTGGCAAAGGCATCACTAATGTAATTCTGAGGCTGTCGCTTTGGGGGTGATGAATAATAATACTAGTGCCATCAGGTAGGCGGTTTGGACTGTGACCTGACAGATGGCCTTACATCGCTTACGTAGTCATCTTGGTACAACAATTATCAATACGTTCTGCAGTATGCCACTTGGGTATCGTTGTCAACTTATATAGCAATAAATTTATATTATCAGTAATACAAGGAATAATAATAAATTAGAAAGGTGTGCATCTCAGTGAAACGTTTAGCCTCAAAACTGGTCATGTCTTCCGTTCAGCCGTTCTGGCGTCAGGTAATGCAATGTGTATGGGTCCTCACACTCGACACAAAACCAGACAGGATTTGCCATACCTGGCTGTGACATACGCAGTTCGATCACCGGAATTTTAAGTCTGTAATCAGAGTTATGGGCCGGTCCCAGTGGCCGCGCGGTCTAAGGTGTAGGTCTCTCGCCGCTCGCCTGCTGAGATTGTGGGTTCGAACCCCACTGGGGACATGGGTGTCTGTCTGTTGTGAGTGTTGTATATTGTCAGGTAGAGGTCTCTGCGACGCGCTGATCACTCGTCCAGAGGAGTTCTACCGACTGTGATGCGTCGTT
>Ga0136643_10006752_pt1 | contig 16466 bp, 9 predicted proteins | sample TergutLab28metaG_FD_96883 | JGI IMG/M metagenome (GOLD analysis project Ga0136643, IMG submission 96883) | Labiotermes labralis P1 segment gut microbial communities from Petit-Saut dam, French Guiana - Lab288 P1 (version 3) (version 3) | ecosystem: Host-associated > Arthropoda: Insects >... | reverse complement strand
GGTTAAAGGAACAGTAGAGCTATACCTCTACTCCCCCTATGTGCCTTCGTGGCCTGTTCTAGGCTGAAATTTTTGGATCCACAACCATTAATTCAGTACAGCTATGTACACATACACAGACGTGAATACTTAAAACTGAATTACGTTCGTGATATACTGCAACCTTGAACTTGAGTGCTAATGTAACCACGAGATTCGACCACCTTCAAATGTGAATCGCAGTACCTTCCCAGCTGGTTCAAATTAATTATTAAGAAACTCATACGCTAATTTGTATATAATATATTTCAATCCTAACCAATATAAATTTTGTACCATCACACACTTTTCAGCCACTTTTAATATATGTATATATATATATATAATTTTAAACTATTTTCTATGTACAGCTTGTAAGTAATATGGGATCCCATATTGCATGATATGCACTGGTTGTACCTCATATCTCTGAATGTTGGCCTGAAAATGATCTAAAAAGACCGAAACATGTTGCCACAATAAAATACCAATATTTATATACTGTTGTGTTTTGACGGTAACTTTACAACATTTTGTTTTAATTTCAAATTCTACTTGTTCACACCACAGAGTCGTACAGGGGAGCCCACGTGTAGCACCACTCATTAACCTGAGCACTTGACGGGGCCCAGTAAACAGCTTCACGGCCCTGCCGCTTTACCTCCGAGGAAACAGCACTCGGTACCCATTTAATACAATAGGTGGACCTCCATAGCCGATCTGGAAACTCTGAAGAAAATATAAAGGTCTCATCGTTATCGGAAATCAAACCACGATTCCCCGAACATTCAGCCCACAGCCTCACAGCAGTTCGTGGACATGATTACCACTCCCACAAGAACAGTTTCGAAACTATCCCAAATTTTCACACAATGCAATGAAGGTAAGAAAGCCGGATTCAATTAGACTTGACATTCCCACTGCGCTCCGACTTGTGGGTATTGCGCCTTGTTGAAAAGTCGGCAATTTTATCATATTGGCGTGGTATGATGCCCATAAACAAGAGCCTTAACACTAGTAAGCAGACTATTAACGAGAACTGAAGATGGGGCACAAAGTAACAAGACCATTATCAAAGAACATAAGACTCGTAACAAACAACAAAACTAATGTCACAAATACAATTTACGAAAACGGACGAGGATATAAAATACAGCAGGCTAGATTCTGGGGCGTAACACCACGAATAAGGTTGCTGATGACAATGACAATCAAGCAAGAGAAAGAGGAAAAAGACGTGGAGGATGAGGAAGAAGAGGAAGACGACGACAACGTGGTGGTGGTGGTGGTGGTTGGGGACGGCTGCGGTGGCTGCGACCTCGATTTTGCAGATGACGAAAGGCAGACAGAAAAGAGACGGAACAGGACGTTTCGTTTCCTTCCCTGCCTTTTCAAGGTGGACATCTTCCCTACTTTCGACCACCTACATTTGCTAGGTAGATCAACGTAAAACCTCAGATATCCCGCGCCGATCTCGGAAGTAGGCAACAATCCAGACCGTAAGACGTTCCTCGTCACAGCAGCCCGACACCAGACAACCTACTTTCTAAGATACAGCAGTGCCATCCTACTTACTGCAGATTTGTCGTTCATTCATACAAATCAAAAGAATTAACGGTGTCAGCCGGAGCAAATATCTCTGACGGAGGAAAAACCACAACGGAATGCTATACAAGATAAAACACGGATGGAGGTTCTGATGTATCTTATTACAGGCTCTCGGGTCCCGCTTTTCCAAAGTCTCCGTGGTTGACATCCGGAGACAATCACAGACTGAATACAAAATCGAACGGTCTATTCACAGCCGACTAAAGAATGCAATTCCAAATGAATAGGTCCGTTAACAATACGTATTGTGCCCAGTGTTCAACCCAGCAATATTATAACACATGCTGACGATATCAATAATGCCTTAAGTCTATCATTAGCCTACAGTGGTAACAACGCGTACCTTCAATCAAAGAAGACTACATTTCAGTACTCCCTCTATTTTTTTAAGGTCCGTTACAACCGTCCCAAAGGCTGGTGTTCAGATAGGTGAGTGAACACGCTGTAGTCATGTTTGTAAACTCAAAACTCTTCCACTGAGATCAAGCATATCATCTGTCAGGCCGTCTTTCCAAGACGCGCCGTCTGTAACTTTTCTTTATTTTCCAGGCTGCGCAGAAGCGAAGAATTCGTAAACGCGTTACGTGTCGGCTCGGGTTGACAGGGGGAGCGTCCGGCTCTTCCCCAAGTTTCCGCTCTCGCAGCCCCCTACAAGCACCCCAGAAGGGAGGAACAGTTAGAATGAAACAGATGTCCGAATTTCCTGCGGGATGATAATCATACAGCAGTGTACTTCGGATATGGCAACTTCCATCCTTACTGAATGTTTCAACCATCCTACTGACAGTCTCTCATTAGATAACAGACATATCTCCATCATTCTTATCCGCGGCACAAGATGGATGCGAATGGTCTAACTTCACGCTTCGACCGCCGCCCGGACCCACTCAACAGGAGGCCATATGGACGCCACAGCCGGGCAGGACATTTGGGGAAGAAGAAATCCCTTGCCTCCATCGGGATTCGAGCCCCTGATCGTGTACCGTAGCCTAGTCGCAACCGACTATGCATCATTCAACATTTCCAGTTACTTATGCGTATTGGACCGTGCATCATCTTGATATTTGAATAAAGGTAGACCAATTTGATGTCACTTGATTTTATTATGTCAATTTTCTGCTCAATATGTTTCGGATGTTAATACAACCATCTTCAGGAGCTTGCGACTACTTGGTGTGTTATTGCATGGGCTGTATTGTGCTGGCTTGAGGCGTGTTGGTGTGTAGCGGATTGGCTGTTGGTGATGTGGTATCCGAATGCAGGTTGAACCAGAGTAGTGGTTCAACCTGCATTCGCCTCAAGCCAGCACAATACAACCCATGCAATGACACAAAAAGTAGTCGCAAGCTCCTGAAGATGGTTGTATTAACATCCGAAACAATGTTGAGCAGAAAATGTACATAATAAAATAAGTGACATCAAGTTGGTCTACCTTTATTCAAATTTCCAGTTACATTCTATCCGTGTTTGAGAGAGGATGAGGATATTTGAACCTGATAGGACATGATATAAGAATGGTGCCAACTTCATGCTCAGAAACTTTCTAATTTGTATTCTTCGTCATATTATTAGGTTGAATAATGATGGATGGAGCATGACAGCGTCGAAGACATCCGAGGAAAACAGGGAGACGATGCCACTTGGAAGATCTACATGTAGATGGAAGGGTAATATTAAAATGGATCTCGGAGAAGTGGGCTGTCAGACCGGACTGAATTTATCTTGTTCCTGCTACTGTTCAGTGTCAAAACAATATGAACCTTACGGCTATATGCGGGGCGGGGAACTTGTTCATTAGTTACGGTACTATTAGTACAATAGACTCTGTTCAATAGTTAGGTAATTTCCTTTTGAGTGGTCTGTAAGCTCAACACTGTGAACCACACAATGAGAACTACCGTGGTTAAAAACAATCAGGTAGTATAAACGAATGGATGACAATTCACAAAAGCGCACCAGTTAATTACACTAATGACGACAAAGTCTCGTACGCCACGCCCTCTACACGCTGGTCGTCATACAGAATCTGCATACGCAGATAAATCTCTTTATTTCACAGCAACTGCGATACTCAGTACCAACATCAGGCATACTCCGCTGCTATCAAAGTACCTTTACACGCAAGGAATGCACCGTAGCTGACTCATTTCGTCGTGACGTCAGCATTTTTACTACGCACGCCATCCATGCTTGAGCAATAAACACGACGGTTGCATAGGAAAGACAGAACAAGGTAAATAATGACCTAACAGTTTCAATGCAAGCTGTTTTTTGAGAGCAGGGACAAAGACACATACGGTGATTAACACTGTAATCTTTAGCTTAGTACGCAAAAGAAAAATGTGAAAAGTCACCTCAGATTCATCGTGTGTGTCGGTCAGTCTGTCGGCACGGAACAGTTTGGTTCCCAATGTACAGATATTCGTAAAATTTTATACTGGTGATTTGTACTAAAATCCGTCGACAAAATTAATTCTGGTTAAAGTCTGACAAAAGTAACACACACACTTTACACGAAGACCTACACACGCAAATGCTTTACCTCCTTGAATTATTACGTTACAAACAGCTTAGGAGTGAAGGTATAAGTTAAATCAAAACATCTTATGTTAACGACTTTTGGGTGCGTTCGCAATATTGCGAAAAGCGACTATTAGATTCGTCACGTCTGTCCGCAAGGAAAAACTCCACTGGTCGGTTTTTCATGACATTTGATTTTTTTTTTCGAAAAATTGTCGAGAAAGATCAAGTTTCATTAAAATGGACAAGAATAACGGGTACTTTACATGAAGACCAACATACATTTTGATCATATCTCGCTCAGAGAAATGTTTCAGACAAAAGTTGAAGAGGGAATCAAAACACACATTTCGTGTTCAACATTTTCCTTTTCGAAAATCGTGCCGTTTATGAGATAATGTGGAAATATACTGCAGAGTCGGGCAGGCCACAGATGACGATATTGCGCATGCGCATTGCATGCTGGATACCTAAGTCTACAAACACACACTCAGAATATGCAATAGTTATTGCTTTTCCATAGCAACAGTGGTTGCACTAACACACCTAAATGTTACGTTATATGTACAGTGCCTGTCTTGTTTAAAAAAAAAAAAATAGAAATGGCAATCACATTAAATACGGAACAGCAAAGTGGCCGAAGAAACAGACAACGAACTAAACATGAAACGCGAGTTGCATGCCGAGTATTAAGTCAAAAACACAAACAAAGCGATCTGATCTGCGGAGAATTGATAAACTACGTAACAAAGTGATTATGATTACGATGCGTTAGCTGCCCTATTCATATACTGTATAATTGGCCACAAACGAGCACTAATTCCATTACGTGTTGCTACAATATATATTGTTTGCAAATGGCTTAAGATGTGAACTAGCTGACACACTTTTCAAATCAGGCCCACGCATAATCATCATCAGCCCACAATGTTCCAACGCGCCGCAACCTTATTCTACCTGCGTACTTCCCATCCTATTAAAACTCACACATTGAGTAAATTCGTGTAGTATTGCCAACATCGCTGAAGATATGTCATTATAGACCGCATGAACATGCCATCTAGCAAGACACAGTACTCAGTCTTTTACTGAAAAGAATATCACAGTCAACTAACTGTCATGAATGCGACTGTATTTTGGTGTTCCTCAACAGTGAGGTGAGTAAATGAATGTCAGAAAGAACTAAATACCGCTTTGCAACAAAATGAACAATAAATCCGCCCGTCTTTCAACCGTTCTCTACGGTCAATTCCACTGAACGTACAGACCGATTCGCCTTCGCAGTACGTATTAGCAGAGCCGGAACGAAAATATATTTTGGGACGTACTGATAGTTGCAGTCGTCTAACAGGAATAAAGGTTTGGTGACACGGTTAGACTCTGTTAGTTTAACCCTTCAAGCCACAATGGTTACTGCACTTCTATATGCTTAAAAAGTAAACAAGAAAAAAGTACTTTGCAGCGTAAATACGAGTGTCGTGCAATTATCAAAACAGCGATTACGTTCTCGCTGAAGCACGAACTGCACTTTTAAGTATTACTGAGGTCAACGGTAAGCAACCTTTGGGCACGAGGGTCAAATCAAGAGAACACAAGTTAAGCAATGTACATACAACGTAACGCCTCTCCCCCGTCCTGGTTTTTACCCATACTTGTCCGTACTTTGCACCAATTCTTTTTTCTTGGACAGCTCAAAATTCAAGAAATAAAACGAAGAAATACTATCACTGGATTTTTGCGAACAAAACCGACGGCTGAAACGCCACACCAGAAACATGGTTTCTATACTGTATTTACAGCCGCCTTTGCGTACAGGGCGTATATTTTCGAAGTGCTTTGCTCTTTCTTGCATCTCATAAATTTTCAAATTCACTTATTATGGATGAAAATGTATTCTTCGAAGTTGATTAGGCCCATAGAGAAGTTTCACAATCCGTACTCTTCACCAAACATTAATCAGGACGATGAAACCGAGGATAATGAAATTGCAGACACATGTACTACGCACATCAGAAATGCAGAAATTTGATTGGAAGAACTCACAGGAACAGAACAAATGAAGATATGGAGGTAAAAATTGAATAATAATAATACTAAAATTTTTTTAATCAGATATACAGAGCGTAGAATGGATTCATTTGACTCAGGACGGAAGCCCACGCCATAAAGGCGGGAAAACTGACTAGCTGCACAACTACGAGCTTCACAAAACGGGCTGTACTTGATGGAAATAGTAACTGTTAAGGATACAATATTTTAGGGAGTCATAAATCATGTCATGCAGTACCTCGTTATGTAGCTTAAATTTCACAATTGTTTAAAATCAAAGGTTAAATTTTAACGAGATACACCAGTATTTGGCGTTATAAACAAACTGACTGTAGGCCGATCCGAGTTTTACGAAATTTAATGAACTTCCATTACAGCTTCGTTTACAATAGGTGTAACATTACATAGCTGTAATCCAAAATTTAAATCCTCACACCTACAGTACCAAATTTAGTTAAATTCCATTAAGTAGTTTTACCAATAATACCTAGATACATGCGGAATGCCATGTAAATGTGTCATTTAAGTATGCACCTGTGCAAATAATGGAGAGAAACGCGATTTTAAATTTCACAACAATGATTCAATACATTTCTAAAACCACCTGCAGATGATTAAGACATCAAATATGCAAGCAGTCAGTTGCATCAAAAAATATTCATGTCAAGCCTAAACAAACAATGGTTAATGCGTTATGCCGGCGCTTCCCAAGCGATGTCTTGCGAAACCCCAGGGTTCCGCGCAAAATTATTATTATTATTATTATTATTATTATTATTTGCCACCGTCATGCAGGGTATTTACAATTATATGCCAGAAACAAACGATGTTTCTAGAGTATATAGTGTTGCACCTGTTCTGTATAGTGTTGCACCTGTTCTGTATTTCCAATTTGTGCTACACGTAATGTTGCCTCCTATGTTGAAGGTTTTGTACTACTACTACTAATTATTATCATTACCATTATTATTACACTCTAGTGTTTTAGTAAGTGGCCCTGTGCTGATTAGGCTGTATGGCAATACATTCAATTAAATGGAACCAAACCATCAATATACAGTATACAGGAACGTATCTCTCAATTTTTTCATTTTAAAAGTTATCATTTCATTCATGATACCTGCTAACTGATATTACTTCTTCTTATCAGAAACTATGAGTTTACCTTTGTACTTAGATAATGGAGGTATGTGCACTCATGGTCCTGTGCTGTCTCTAATTGGCGGCTGTTATGCCAACACTTTAATAATAATAAAGAACTGTATTTATTATTATAATAAATTTCACTTAAAACCATTTCACTTTTATTCAAGAATAATTAATTATTTCAAATACTCGTATTTATGAATTGCTGCAATATTGGAATAAATGAAATACCCGTGTTTCGAAAATGAGTTACTGTTTGTTCTTGAACAGGATTCTTATAACATCAACAGATGTGCCACAATCAGCTGCTACTCCGATACAAAAATTACAACTTATTCTGTGAGTGACGGTATCTCGCACTGGTCACTAGTTAGTACTGCACTGCGCCGTTGGATTTCACGTAATTCCTCGTACCTACGAATACAGTTAACTTGATTTCTTGTTTTTATTAGCTCAACCCTGTATTATCCTCGCTTATTGCGGTGTAGTTCTTTTCACAAGAGGCTCCGCACAAACCTTCGGGAGTGAGAAAGTGTTGTGTGGCCAATTTAATTGGAATACACTGCTTTATGGAGCGAACGCCAAGAGCAGTGCCTCAAATTAATGAAATCTGTAAAATGGGTGGTGTTTCTTTTAATAGCCGAACAGCTTTGAATGCTACCTTGAATATGGATGGTCGACAGAAGGGGACAGAGTGTTTATATATTCTTATGGTCTTGTCTGGCGTGCTGGCATCGTACTAGATGCTTCGGATCCGGACACAAGTTATAACTGCCTGGTCTAACATACGAATTTAAAACTACATGGTAGCAGAATGCTCAGAAAAGTATCTGGGCCTAAGAAGAATAAAGTGAAAATTTCCGGATACTGCATAACAACAAACTCCATACAAGACAACTAACATGGTGAAATCTAGGAAGCTACGACTGGCTGGCATGACTAGGAAAATAACAGAAGGTTACGTACCGTGTGGTTTATTATGATTTCTCTCACGCATAGTACTGGGACAGTACCTTAAAACAGCCTACGACCATTTCCCCTAACCTTCACAACTCCCCCTTAACTTTCACCTCCCCTATGCAACGCTGTAGGCCTGACGTATCGTTTTCATGAACACATTATTTCGATGCTCTGTAAACTCGATCACCCTTAGTCCCAAGCGTGATAGCTGAAGCGGGCAAGTATGGCGGTACAACATGGTTCGAATTCTACTGCATGCTGGAATACTGGTAGTGTACAGTCAAATTTGACCTGACCACCACGTCCTTGAGAATCATATGAAACTGTGATGTGAAAGTGATTTTTCTAAACACTCTCTTGACTAAATTAAATTCCAGACATAAACCATTTTCACTGGCCCGGCGGTGGAACAAACAAGACAAGAATTAAGACTGCTCCAACAAGAAAGCCGACATACCGGCCCGAGATACGAACGTTGTACCTCCACAGTGTGCTGACCGCTGTACCGTGACGTTTGGACATGAAACTAGTTGACGGTAATTATAAATTACGTAACTGGCTACATAATTCATGCAAATTACAAACGTCACGTCCGGTAAAGTTTTCGTTATGTGTGGTGTTCGATCATTTTCTTACCAAAAAAGTCCTCCCAGCTCAGAGATCCATCCGAATCCCATCCCTCTCCAGCAGCCATGGCTTTGGTGGCCACCTGCACCGAGGTCATATTTTGAATAGTGTCAAACTTCGCTGATCACCATGTTGCACAAAACACATTTCACACTGACACATCTCAAACAACAGTGAGAGACCCTCAAAATAGCGATACGATTTGACGGATAATTACCATACCCGTTTCAACACATGTTCGCGCAGTTTTAAAACCAGAAGCCCGCCACACTAAACAACGCGCAAAGAATAACAATCAAGCAACGCAGCCCGGTTTCCAAGCCTCACTGTCATTCACCCACTACAACCATTCACGTCACTGACATAACAGTTCTCCTGCACAGGTTCGAGGCAACTGTAGAGCCACCTAGCGGCGACTGATTCAAAACGCCCGAGTATTGCCAACATTGAAATAATAAGAACGCTATTCAAATCCGCTAAGCCACATATGCGATCGAGAATAAGGGATGGAAAGAGAAATTCTCATAAAAACACAGAACTATTTTTACATTATGGGTTTAGATAAACTTTGTGCGTTGTTTCGTTGTGTCGAACGTACCCCCTAGGTTTGTACAGACCTTATAGGAACACATCGTGATTTATACGTACACTGTAGCTGGCCAATTAATTCGCAGCCCACCAGAGCGTGGTCCGCTCACGTCATATTTTAAAATTATTGTTTTTGTTATTATTATTATTATTATTCCATAACGTTCCATAAATACTGCAGTTACATACACAGATTATTTTACATCCTCGTGTTTTTCTATATTGACACATTTACATAAAGAAAGACAAAGGAATGTGACGCATTATGTTGCTGTTCGAGGTGTCAAGTTATATTTCGGATTTTGTCCACAGCCTGTTCTCAGTTTCGCAGGCCTGCTACCACTCACACCTCAAAGCAGTATTCTAAAAGAACACTAAACTAAGAGATAAAAAGAATACGAAAAACGTATCCATCTAGCGTTCTTAGACCGCCATATCTCAAGCCGCGGACTACCGGTTCAGTACAACTGGTTTACGTCATAACCTCATATGACGTCACGGAACGTCCGCCTAACGCTGTCTCTGGTTCCTAGGTTTTAGGGCTTAAAGCCAGGTGGGCGCATCTCTGAACGTAGTTTTCCATACTACACAGTGCTGGTAAAATTAATTCGTGCATCGCAGCCAGCATTCTACCTACCAGGCGAGCGGTCCAGAACAGAAACTAAGGAAAGGAAAGTTCACACAAAAAAACTATTTTAACGAAGTTAAACAGCTTGTGGAAATGACACAGGCGGTAATAAAAAGCGAATGAAATTAAGTCGCCGTTTTATTTGTATAAAGTGTACTTATTAGCTTGAAGTTGAGTCATGGTTGCTCCAAAGAATCTTCGTAAATACATGCTGTTTGAAAAAGTTCTCTGAACCAGAAGACAGCTGCGACGACGACTTACAAGGGACGCCACGGTGGTTGGTTGTGCAAAACAACTTGCGACGTTGTTACGGACCTGCAGAACTATGACGATGCTACAGCAGGAGAAGAGTAAAGGACAGGTGCAATGGTCCCTGTGCGCGTCATTACGTCGTATGGCGGAGCACATATATTGCCACTCATTCTTAATCTCTGCGCTCGATAGAGGTTAGTGAACATGACGCCAAGGCTTCTTTATCTCCGGGAAGAAAAATAAAACCAGAACCCATCGAAGAGCAGCCTGGGTGGAATCCAGAGCCGGTCTCGAAGCTATTGGTAACGTGAAAAATACCTAGCCCCTAGCTGGTTTCGAAACCCGGACGTTTCAGCCCGTAAGCATAGTGTCTATACAGACTTCTCTATCCCGACTCCCGTTGCTGTAAAGGAATCTTGTAATTGACTTTTTAAAGATTATTTTTCAGTGGATTTGATGTTGTGTTTGAAACACTGCTTCACACTTTTACAGACACTCTCGGGACCAAAGAGGAATGTTCTCATGCAGTTTCCACAGAACGCCATTCAAAAAGCGCGACCTTAGCATATAATTAATTAATAACAACAACTTTGAGTGTAATCAAGGTTAGTAAAATTATAACAAGCTTTACTTAACTTCATTTCTATTGGACATTAGTGGGCTGTATTATATCGGTACACAACACGTAACAGAACAGTCAGTTAAGTATAGTAATTACGTGGTTGGAGGTCAAAGAACAAAAAGATAATAAGGTCAGAATGTTATGGCTAATTAAAAGCTCATATTCCTCGTTGTTAAAGTGAAGTTAGAATAATGCTTTGATGTATTCCGGGTTCATATAAGGGCTTAATTAATACTTGTTCCATTAATACTGTTAAGTAATCTGGATGAGAGGTACTTGAATAACTGGAGATCAGCTATTTGCAGTTGAGCCCACAAGTGCGACCGCAACATCGAATAGGTTTGACGCACATGTTGCCATACTGCCGTTTGAAGCCAGCTGGTGATGTGTCGAGGTTAAGATGCAGTATATCGAAACAAGCAAATAATACTTTGATGTCTGTGTGACCGTGCATCATTGATACAATAATATAAACAGCCAACTAGACGCAACAATAATAATTTTATTAATAACTTCAAACAGCTCAACATGTTTCGGACGATAATTTCGCCCATTCCCAGGAGCGCTAGACTGTGTTTACAGCTTGTGGTATAATGAACCGACGATGCTGCCTGCTGGCAGCATCGTCGGTGCAGGATCAGGACGGAACTTCCGTCCTGATCCTGCTCGCAACCTGTCAGCAAACCTGTATGACATATACCATTGCTGTGTGTACAGTGAAAAACTCCTGATGATGGACAGAGGAGCTGTCCGAAACATGTAGAGTTTTATTCCAAAAATAAATTTGAGAAATTAATGCATCTAGTTGGTCTTATTATAGGAGTTTAACTACTTCTCTGGTATAAGAACATCTTATTTCAGTACTAGCCAATGGACACGATTCTGATCAAAACACACACACTTCCCATACTCCGAACCAATTTCACCAAGATCCGTCCAAATATGATCCTGTAATCTCTTTATTTGTTCCCTAACCTGCAGATCAGATTCTACTGCACAGCCATTCACAGACTCATTGATTTGACTGTCATCAGGATTACTTTTTATGCACATGCTTTTAGACAATGAATATAATTTAAATATTGGAACATAATCTTGGCCATGACACGATGATCCATAGATTTGAAATTCAAGCGCTTGAAACGCCGTCACTAAACACAGTTCTAAAATTTATAACGAAAGAAAATTTTCGAAAACTTGACCAAAATTAACTCTAACTTCTTATTTGTGTATTTGTCTTTTTCTTTCCGTGGTCATACAATATGTAGGGGAGAGGGCGAACATTCTGTGGAAGAAAGGGTGAACATTCACTGGAAGAAACAGACCTGGAACCTGTTCCAACGGATTGCTCAAAACGCATTCAAATCACAAGTGATGTGCGCGGTGCATTCCACTGTTGTCTGCTTGAAATGTCAAGAGGCATTTGCAAGGTTTCCAATCACTGAAGATGAGATACGCGAGGTGCATGCGTAACAGTCTGAGAACTGCGCACTGAATTCCGGCCACACAGCTACAGATCAAGACGATTCCCAGGTACTGTCACGTTACCGGGGACCCTGAGTGCTTACAAAGAGGGCACTACTGATATATAGCGCTAGATCAGCAAAGTACCCATATAAAACTTAACGTTCTACATTTTCCGTGCAACTATATATATATATATATATATATATATATATATATATATATATATATAATAACTGTCCAACAAGATGCGACTTCTTCAGTTTATTACATTTCTTTAGGCAGCTCTACATGTTTCGGGTGTTGACACCCATCATCAGCAGCTCGTACAACTGTAATTACAGCTTCAGGTATTGATTAACTACAATGAATGAAATACGCTGCTATTGATACTAATATATAATTTAAAATCTATCTAGAATTTTAAATTTATGTATTAGTATTATAGCAGCGTATTTTACTCATTGCAGTTAATCAAAACCAGAAGCTGTATTTACAGTTGTACGAGCTGCTGATGATGGGTGCCACCACCAGAAACATGTTGAGCTGCCTACAGAAATGTGATAAACTGAATAAGTCGCATCTTGTTGGACGGTTATTAAATTCGATTCACGATGCACGGACCCATGTATACATATACATACATATATATATATATATTTTTTTTTTTTTTTATGCGACAGCCCCCAGTGGGCCATGGCCTCCTCAATCATGAGGCTTCTCGACCACACACAACGACGCACCACAGTCGGTAGGACTCCTCTGGATGAGTGATCAGCTCCTCGCAGAGACCTCTACCTGACAACACACAACACTCACAACAGACAGACATCCATGCCCCCGGTGGGTTTCGAACCCACGATCTCAGCAGGCAAGCGGCCGCAGACCTACGCCTTAGACCGCACGGCCATTGCGACGCCGGCGTGCAGCTATTATTACGTATGTAAAATTTAACAACGATTTGTTGCACAACGCTTTTATTTGTTACTTAATGCTCTGACATGTTTCGGCCTTAAATGGTAGTCATCATCAGGGAGCACCTAAGTTGAGCTGCCTTACGAGCTCCCTGAAATGGTCTACGTTTAAGACCGAAATATGTCGAAGCATCAGTTAACAAATAAAAGCGTTGTGTAAAAGGTTGGTGTTAAATTTTACATACACATATAAAATTTGATATTTCATTTGCTTATTATTCAGTTCTTCATGTCTTAATCTTGCCGATCTCAGAGGCGGCGCGGTCTGAGGTGTGGGTCTGCGGCTACTCGCTTGCTGGGATTGCGGGTTCGAATCCCGCCGGAAACATGGATGTCTGCCTCTTGTGTGTGTTGTGTGTTGTCAGGTAGATGTGTCTGCTAGGGGCCGATCACTTGTCCAGAGGAGTCCTACCGAGTGTGGTGTGTCTGAGTGTGATCGAGAAACCCCATAGAGGAGACTTATTCCACTGGGGCTGTCGAGCCATGAGAAACAAATCTTAATCTTTCATATTTTTGGGTATCAAATTGGAAAACAAAAGTTGTGTGTGTGTCTATATATATATATATATATATATATATATATATATATATATATTAATGCCTGAGTGTTTTAAATCACAGCCTGTGTCATTTAAAGATAGGAATGCAGAATTATCTTCCTCACTGAGAATGGGGCAGTCCTACATGCACCTAAAGAGCTTATTTACTTAAAGAGATAAAAAACTGTAAACGGGAACATCATAGATAAAAAGACAGGTTTATTTATATACGGAGGTAAAGTTGACGGGAAAATTAATTCAAACCGTAACGTATCTTATCTCGTACCAGAAAAGAATGGCGTCGATAAACAAAACTGACAATGTGACGAGGCGTGACTCGAAACACATTCCTCGATACAAACCGTAGTTTGTCACTGGGACAGTGCGCAGTGCGAATAACGAAGGGGAAATGCCCCTCCGTAGTCCAGTGGTTACGAGAAGTACGTACCGAGTTTGGTATTCATAACATCTGCACTGTGCCCACAAAATTTTAAAGAGCTTTGTCCCGGTGTACCGCAAAATTCGGTTGGGAAAGCCGAATGTCCCGGACTTTTCCAAGTCATAAATTACGGCATTTCTAACAGTGCTTACGAATACTTTGACTTTGGCATAGCTGGCCAAGCATCAACCAGCCACTAACGGGAAGGGATAGGACATAGAGAGGAAGATGTATAGATTAGTGATTATAATCTGAACTGATAATGCGAAGGATGGCAAAAAGGTATGTAAAGAAAAAAGATTTAAGTGAACAGGGGGTCTGAGTTCGAATATTTGTATCGTTCTTGTTGTTGTTACTAATACTACTACTGCTACTAATTTTTTTATCTGTCATAATTGTTTTGTCACTTACGTCGCTGTATAGGTAAAGCAGTCCCGTTACAGGCCTGGAGTGGCCCAGAGGGTTCCAGAAAGTTAAGGTTCCCTGATTACATGACAACGGCACAGGATGGTAGTAAGGTTGTCAGCCTTACGAACCGGCCGCCTTTACCCCCAGGAAATGCTCCTGATACTCATTTCTGTTAGAGGCTGAGTCGACTCCAGGGCTATAGTGCGATCGGAAGGATTATATGTCAATGAAAAATTCCAATGACACCAGCTGGGAACGAACCAGCGACCTTCCGATTTGTAGCACAGCACCTTAACCACTGTGCCACCGCGGTCCCCCTTGGCCAAATTAGGAAGTTCAATTTCTCGATAACTAATCGGCCTCGAGGACTCAAAATCACGCATTTACTTTCTCCAGATACCAAATACTGCGCAACTTACTCCATGGAGCAGAGTTCTTCTTGAGGAGCTCACCTGTTCTCAGCTAGTCAAGAAATTCCCCGCATTTAATGGTACCCAAACGTTCATTACCGCATTCACAACAGCCGGCCACAAAGAGTGCATACAACAAACTAAAAATACGAGCCATATTTTTCCTTCGTGTTGTGGAAACTGACGTGGAATAATTTCAGTTCTATAGGGATTTGAATGTAGGTATGGTATTTCGAAGCATCCTTCATATTTTGGACTTTTTCCATCATCTATTACAAAATTACTAAACTACATTTCAGACACCGGCTCTGCTATCTTCCTCAGGTGCAATCCTATTTGGCGAATCCCTTAGAATGAGCTGCTCTCAATTACTAGGCTATAGGGTCTAATCTCAATTTTTTTTATAAGTTCCCCCTCTGGCGCTGCGGCCCAACGCGGGCCATGACCTCCTCATTCTTGAGGTTTCTAGATCACACAAAACGACGCTCATCACAGTCGGTAGGACTCCTCTGGACGAGTGATCAGCTCGTCGCAGAGACCTCTACCTGACAACACACAACACTCACGACAAACATCCATGCCCCCGGTGACATTCGAACCCACGATCTCAGCAGGCGAGCGGCCGCAGGCCTACGCCTTAGACAGCGCAGCCTTTTGAGAAGTTAGCTGATTGATTTAACGATACCAGGGAATCGTGTTTGTACCCGAAGCAATGACCCTCTTGCTATAGGCTACCCATCTGACATCCTGGGTGAGTCTATTGTGTTCAGCTTCTCCATGAAGCAGTGTTCGTCTTCTTAAGCTGGCAGCGGCCCGTCCCACGACTGCCATACATTAGCAAAGGCAGTATAAACCAACCCACGTTACAGGTATGTATGTGTGTGTGTCTATGTATGTGTGTGTACGTAAGTGAGCGAAATACACGGAGAGACGGAGTTGGATTTCTTCTCCCGCAGTAACTGGACAGAATTGGGTGTGTCCCCCTACTTTTCAGAATCTGGCTGCTGTATCTCCTAAGTTTTCGCATCAAGAGATCATCAGAAAGAGGCAGCACTCAGGTCCGAGATGTTGGTAAAGCCTGCGAGACAAAACGGTGTTAAAAATGACCAAGAAACACGCAGTGCTCGAAAATGATGAGTATTAAATCACGCGCTTTTCCTAGTTGACAGTAACAAAGCTGTACCCTTATATATATATATATGTGTGTGTGGGGG
>Ga0136643_10006751_pt1 | contig 16469 bp, 12 predicted proteins | sample TergutLab28metaG_FD_96883 | JGI IMG/M metagenome (GOLD analysis project Ga0136643, IMG submission 96883) | Labiotermes labralis P1 segment gut microbial communities from Petit-Saut dam, French Guiana - Lab288 P1 (version 3) (version 3) | ecosystem: Host-associated > Arthropoda: Insects >... | reverse complement strand
TATTTCCATGAAAAGTTCCAATCATAATTTCAGGAATCGAACCCGCGACCTTCCGGCTTGTAGCGCAGTGCCTCAACCAACTGCGCCACCGGGGGGCCCCCCGACATACTGGAACAGTAGGATATTTGTGTTTGCCATGCCAAGTGGTTTCCTTTCACCACGGCATATCGCATCCTGATATAGCGTTAACAGCAGACTGCTTCTAGTGTGGACGGTATTTGCGAATATACTGCATAAGGCGTATCGGACAAAAGACACGGGGTTTTCCTCCGTCTTGAGTGTTTGGGACTATAGACTAACAGCTCTTCACAATAAACCAGCATGTAACGGAAAGTTACACGGAGCCTATGATGGTTTGGAACGAGCTGTGTCTTCAGATTGTGCGCGCGGAATTTGAGGTGTCGTCGTAGGTCAGCGTCAATGAAAACATTCGTAAAGATTAACAAGATTTAGTGGGAGAGCAGTTCGGCTGGGAAAAGAGTGGCAATGTTCAGGGAGAGTGTTATAGTGATTTGTGTGGGAGCTGAGAACAGAAACATCAGGTAGTGACTGGGCGTTTGTGCGTAAGGAAATATAAATTTAACAGTTAAGACAGGAGATTCCGTCAGTGATGTGTTGTCATATGTAATTGTACTAAGAAGTCGCTGGTAGGTTTGATATTTTAAATCCATCTGTCACCAATGAGGACAGAAGTTATGCTCCTAGTGACGGATTTATGCTAAGAAAGGAGAGCGTTTGCGGCAGGACCTAGAGATCCTATTATCCTCAAAAACGCTCATACAGGCCCTGGTTTCTATCTACTACCCTATTCAATTATTACCGTGGTTAAAGCGGCTGGAGCATAACTCTGGCCATTCACTTCCATCTAGCGCCGAAGTTAAAATGAGTGGAGTTATGCCTCCACGGCTCCTGTGAGCTTTTATGGCTTGCACAGGAACAATTTTACCTATTTTTATATTTGTATATTCGAAAGACATTTTAAATGAAGACTAAGAACTTTTTCTTTCCACTAATACCGTACATTCTACATGACAATTCTGTTAGGGGATTTGGAAATGAAGTTAGAACAAGAAGCTGTTTTAACCTGGCAAGTGGGAACGACAGTTAACTTGAAAGTAATGAAAGTAATGGCATTAGAGTAGTGAACATTGTCACATAGAAATATCTAACATTCAAGAATCCACAGTTCACTTATCGAAACTCCTGAATCCAGTTGGATTTCTTCTAATGGTCAGAGTTTCAGTCACGTTGAGGTCATTTCTGAAGAGAGGAGATGGAATTTATGCGTAGGCCAAGAAGCCTGATATCCGATCGTTCTTAAGAGCTGATAAACAAGTATTTTGCACATCTCTGCCTTACTGAAGAGTACTAAAGCGCAGGTAATTTGTAATTCCGAATTCAGACTTCACTGCTGGAAGATCTGCTTGTCTAGACGTCTGATTGCACAGCATAATTAGGTTATTACGGCTTAGAGCAACGGTTCCCAAAGTGTGCAGCGTTGATCCCATGGGGTCCGCGACCAGTTCAACGGGATCCGTGGATACATTTCTGTAATGGATACTTACAATTTTATTAATTTTTTAATGAAAGGAATTATATAATAAAGTTCATATACCAACAAATGCACTCTTGATTAAACTTGACAAAGTTTTAAAATTTACATTAAAGATCACTTTGACTTGCTACTACATGTTTCGGTCTACGACCGTCATCAGGGAAACTTCACCACAGCCTAGTTAAAGTTATATTTAGCTAGGCTCTAGTGAAGGTTCCCTGATGACGGTCGTAGACCGAAACATGTAGTAGCAAGTCAAAGTGATTTGTAAATGTAAATTTTAAAATTTTGTCAAATTTAATAAAGAATGCATTCGTTGGTGTATGGACTTTGTACAGGGTGTCACAGGAGGAAAGGTCAATATTCTGGGAGGTCATAGTATCGGTCATTCTAAGCAAAAATGTTTATATGAACATATGTCCTATTCCGAACGGTTTCAGAGAAAGAGCTATTTGAATGTACAACCGCAAAATTATTGATAAGAAAGAGATTTTAGTGTTCGTACTGTTTCTAATACCGGTATTTATTATTCAAGTGACACAGTTGGTACAGTTTATAATAAATGTTCGAAAATTCCACCGTCAACATCAATGCACTTTGCAACTCGTATGAAGACATGGCGTGTTGTTCATCTGAGTGCGTCTTGATGTTCCTTTATGCAGGCGATAACATCCAGTATGTTAACGAGCAGTTCGTCTCGTGTATCCACTGTTTTTTTTGTAGACTTCACTCTTCATCAAACCCCATAAACAAAAGTCTTACTGGGTTAAGTCTGGAGATCTTGGTGGCCAGTTAATGGTACTGCCACGACCAATCCACCTATTAGGGAAAGTGTCATTGAGATGTTACATCACATGTCGGGTATAATGAGAAGGGGCTCCGTCATGTTGAAAGTACATAGCAGTCCGTGTAACCAAAGGAATATTCTATAGTAGTTTTGGTAATTCATTTTGCAGAAAGTCTAGGTAATTTTGTCCTGTCATACGATCGTCTAAAATTGATGTTGCCGGTGGAATTTTCGAACATTTATTATACTGTAAACTGTACCAACTCTGTCACTTGAACAATAAATACCGGTATTAGAAACAGTAGTACTCGTAATATTTCTTTTTTATCAACAATTTTGCGGTTGCACATTCAAATAGCTCTAATCTCGGAAACCGTTTCGGAATAGGACACATGTTCATATAAATATTTTTGCTTAGAATGAACGATACTATGACCTCTCAGAATATTGACTTTTCCTCATGGGACACCCTGTATATATAAAAAAATGCACGGAACAACGATAAAAAAGGAAGGAGTGATTTTGAAATTAATCCACGGAAGTCGTTTAATTGGCGAAATGCTGACGTCATATAGCCTTTAGAATATCTAATTTAGAACTTTCTGTTTCCACGAAACGAGGGAGAGCCAGTTTTAATTGAGGTCAAATCATGTAATGTATTGTTACTTATGCTGCTGGTATGTATTTGTGGCTATCTAAAATCATTTCTGAGATATACAATTTTAACCTTTTGAAACCCAATGTCAACTATAGTGGTCGTACCGCACCGCTAACCTCTAAAGTTGCATTTTATATATTTATTAAAAAAATATATGTACCGAATATTTTAAACGTGGTATATACTCTCCGTTTTTTCTCTTTAAAATGCAGTTTCTTTCATAATTCTAATGTATTTGGTTCCTGTGTTATTCACATTTTATATACAGGGTGTGCTAAAATTAAAAAAAATAATTCCGGCGCCAAAAGGTTAATTTTGAATACCCCTGTCATCCGGACGTTCCGTATTTACATGAGCGAAGATGTGAGGGTCTGTGGTGATTTTTCGAAGCAGAATGTCCGCGAGCAAAATTATTTTGGAATTAGCAGCTTGGGACATCTCTGTTAGGTTCATGGATGACAGGAATTGTGTGCCTCAAACAGATGTGCAATACGCAAGGTAATATAGGAAACGTAAATCCTATATTACGTTTCTAAGTACTTCATATGAAATAAAGCAACTTAAACCCGAGTTTTGATTGGCGGTCTCTGTGTGGTCTATTTTGTAACTGTCACAAGGGGAGGAGTAGACCAAAGCGGAACAGCTATTGACGGCTGTTAGGTTGAGTAATAAACGTGTAACTTACATTGGGCATTACCGTCGGGACGCGACACCTGAGGGTATGACACTGATATTGACTAAGAGATCAGCTTCAAATTTACAACTCCAGCAATGTATGCCACCTATCTTGCAATTAACTTCGATAATGTTCTGTAATTCAAGAATGTGGTGAGGACACGTATGTAAGGCGTAATAGGAGATGCAGAGCTCACTTCTCCAAACCATCTCATACGTAGCATTCAACAGTAATAATGTATTTTTACAGTGCTAATTCGTCAACATTAAATTTCGCTTTGACTTGAACCTGGGCATTCGTGGTGAAAATACTCTTAACCTTTTGGCGCCGGAATTTTTTTTTAAATTTTAGTACACCCTGTATATAAAATGTGAATAATACAGGAACCAAATACGTTAGAATTATGAAACAAACTCCATTTTGAAGAGAAGAAAGCGGAGAGTATATACCATGTTTAAAATATTCAGTACATATATTTGTTGAATAAATATATAAAATGCAACTTTGGAGGTTAGCGGTGCGGTACGACCTCTATAGTTGACATTAGGCGTCAAAAGGTTAAATAATTGCCTGGACGCTTTCCAGAATGTAGTTAAAAGTAAACAGATTAGGAAATATCCCCAGCGCATAAAACTTCTGGCTCGTTTGCTCAGTTATATTTTTCCAGTAAGATTTTCTAGTACTTTCTGTTACCAAACTGAGGACTTCATCACACACAATAGGATTTCTTCTCTTCTTAGCCGTACATTTAAAGTCGATCATCGAAGTGCCTTAGGCACAAAGATAAAATATAACATAAAATTATATAAATTAAATATATATAATACATACCAAACTTTATATTTTAATAAGTTATAATTACAGCTACATGTTTCGGCCCAATTTAAGGCCATCTTCAGGCTGATCTTCGAGTAGGTGGAGTGTAAATTGATAATGCTTTCAATTTAAGAGAACTCGTATTACAGGAATTTGTTAAATAATTATTTTATTTTACAAAATTCTTGTAATACGATCTTGATAATTGCAAGCAGTATCAAATGTGCACTCCACCTACCGAAAGATCGGACTGAAGATGGCCCTACAAACGGGCCGAAACACGTAGCTGGAATTATAACCTGATAAAATATAAAATTTGGGGCCGGGTAGATCAGTCGGTATAGCGACTGGGCTACGGGCTGGACAGTTCGGGATCGAATCCCGGTGGGGACGAGAACTTCCGCCTTTCCAGACCGGCCCTGCGGCCCACCCAACCTCCTGTAAAATGGGTACTGGCTCTTTCCCGGGGGTAAATTACGGCCGGTACGTGACGGTGACCCCTCACGCCCTTCCAGTGCCGTGGTCAAGAAAGAGTAGAGCTAAACCTTCACCCATTCTCTGGGCCACACCGGGCCTGTAACGGGATCACTTTACCGTTTTAAAATACAAAGTTGTGTATGACTGTATTACATATAATTATTTGTATTATATATTTTGTATATTATATTTTAGCATATTCAACGCAACAGGGATGTCCAACTTGCAACATAAGCACAGAGATTTACAGTCGATATGTCTTTGAACATCGATACCAGACGTTCATAATCGACCAGACTCGATGTTCTGTGCTCGGATATTTCTTGTGACTTAGTACCTATCTAACAAAGAGCACTTTCTCAGTTGCATTTCTAATCACTCTTTCTTTGACCTAAGCTCATCCATCACAGACAGTACGGACTTACTTATGAAGATTATTCATGACGTGAGATCGTGAGGGTAGGTGCGGCTAAATGTTCATCCTCTGCTGTTTTGTCCGATAGTTACTTACTTACTCCATGGTGCAGAGTCCTTCTTGAGAAGCTAACTGGTTTGCAGCTAGTCAAGAAATTCCCCGCATTTCACGGAACCAGAAGGTTCATTACCGCACTCGCAAGCGTCCGCCACCTGTCTCTATCCTGGGCCAGTCCAATCCAGTCCACACACCCACATACCACCTCCTGGAGATCCATCCTAATATTATCCACACATCTACGCCTAGGTCTCCCCAGTGGTCTCTTTCTCTCCGGCTTCCCCACCAAGACCCTATACATCCTCCTCTCCTCACCCATACGCGCCACATGCCCAGCCCATCTCATTCTTCTCGATCTTATCACCCGCACAATTTTGGGTGAGGAGTTGTTTTGTCCGATTGTGACCAAAATATAAACGTGCAACGAATTTCGGTAAAACAAAAATCCCAAATATAATATTTTACGAAAATCCGTCCGTTGGGAGTCCAAATGATCCATGCGCACAGACGGAAGGACGAACGGGCGGGCGGACATGAAGTGACTGTCTGTCGCTCTCCGCAATTACTTGGCCAAAGCACCTAAAACCTGTAATTTACTTTTTCAAGTCAAGATTCTTCTTAGTAATGTGAAAAAATTTAGTTCCTACTTCACAGAAAATTGCATATGCCTTACAAAGATTAAACATTTGGCACCGGAATTATTTTTTTAATTTTAGCACATCCTGTATATAAAATTTGAATAACACAGGAACCAAATACGTTAGAATTATGAAACAAACTGCATTTTGAAGAGAAAAAGACGGAGAGTATAAACCATTTTTAAAATATTCAGTACCTATTTTTGTTGAATAAATGTATAAAATGCATCTTTAGAGGTTAGCGGTGCGGTACGACCACTATAATTGACATTAGACGTCTAAAGTTTAACCGGCTGATCACGTAAGTGATCGAATTTTATTGTTATGAGAATTATCGGAATTCGGAAAGGCACGATGTGAGTGACGTGCAGAGAGTTTAGCACGCTTAGGCACGCCCTGCAATATGGAAGGCAGTGCCCAATAAAGGGTTAAATGGCAAGGCATTGCTTCTGGAAGAAATCCTGCCCTGCCTAATTTGTCTAGATACGAGACACAGTGTTTAGAGATGTCTTGTACAGACTTTAATCTCTGCAGAATTGCTGAATAGAGTGCTGGAACGATACAGACTGGGAGGTATGAATTCTCAGAAGAACAGGTAGCAATACGAATTCTAATAAAGGGTAATAGTAATACCAAAGGTTTAGTCTACAGGTCACTTGTACGTCCGATTCTTGAATATGGGGCCGCGTGCTGGGATCCGTACAGAGAGGGACAAATAAGTGTGTTAGACAGGGTGCAAAAGAAAGCCGACAAATTTGCACATCATAAGAATAGCCCGAACTGGGATAATTTGGCGTCGCGTAGAAAGTTATCACCCATATGTGCCCTCTTCAAAGCGTACTCTGGGGAACGGGCGTGGAAGGCTATTGGTGACAGATTAGAGCGGCCACACTATCTGAGCAGGGTAGATAATGAGAGGAAAATTAGGAGTAGGAGGCAAAGGGCGGATATAGGGAAATATTCTTTTGTGAATAGGACCATCCAACACTGGAACCAGTTACCGGCAGAAGTGTTAGGAATTCCCCCTGCAAAACGATCACTTTTAAAAAGAGGGTAAGGAAAGTGATAATTGAGTTGAATTAAAGGGAAGTAAAGTGTGCTGGAAATCATCGAAAATTGTAGAGAAGCTGTGTCTAGTGAAGTGAAAAGTCTAAAGTGAAGTGAAAAGTTATCTAACGTGGAGGGTAGCGAAGTGCAGTAAAGTGAAATGAACGAAGCAAAGTAAAGCGAAGTGAATTGCGCAGTATAGGGAAGGGGGGGAGGAGGGAACGCGTCTTTATGGAAATGGTTTATAGGAGTAGTAAGTGATGAGAAGTGAAGGACTGGGGTGAAAGCGTGAGTGAATTAATGATTGGGGAAAAAACAATTACAAGAAACTGTACACAGTACTGTCTTGCTTGGGTGTTTTTACCTTCTGTACATGTTGTAAAATTATAATTTTTCTCGTGTTAATTGTTGCTAGTTTTAAGTTGTCTTGTGTGTAATTGTTGTTGGTTGGCCGTGTGTATTGTTGTAGTTATCTTGTGTGTTTTTTTTTTAAATTTAGATGCCGGACTGCTGGCTAGAAGTCAGTATTCGGAAGGTCCTGCGACCGGTCACCTCGACACAGATTTTTCTTGGTTTCCCTGTGTCTATAAGCAAATGCTGAGATGGTTCCCAACATTCCAAGTTGCCACTACATGCTTCTCATGTAGCCCTCCCGACTTAAATTTAGTAGTAACCAATGTAATGTTTTGTATACATGTAAAATAACCACTGCCACCGGGTAACAACCCAATTGCAGTAAATAATAATAATTATTATTATTTGTGAAGTGGTGTGGCCAAGACGGCACAGCAGTTGCACGGTTCCACACGCTAATCAAGAGAAGTGACAAAGTGTGGCGATAATCTCCAGCAATGCCTTTAGCCTGAGTCTCATTTCTTATTCGTTCACATCGCAAAAAATGCTGAAATAACCTTCTTCTTTATGCAGGCCATTTTGAAACTTGACAAGCAGAATTTTTTATCAAAAATATTTCGTTTGTGTACAGTTGTGTTCACAGTATGTGTGATTCATTTCTCGTTTGTGAAAAATCACATCGAATTTGTATTAATCCGGGGAAAATGAGAGGGTACTTCTTCAAGGACCTTCCTTACATCCAGTGTTAGAGGTAATAAACAAATATATTTCGAAGTAATATATTTATGAGAAATTTCTCTAAACTTTAGACTGGTTTCATATTGCACGCCGAAACGTCTTTGTATTGTGTTATAAATAATAACATACATTGCAAATGTCGACGTATCCTTGGGCGTTCTGTCTAAAAATTAATAAGTCTAAGATGCGACTTTAAATTCCTTACTGCTAACACCGGTTACATGTTCACATTTGAAGCCAGCTGGTCCGCCCGATACATTAACACGTAGTTCATATCACAGTTACTATTAGATTCTGCACATGATTAATGAAATGGGGTCTTCATTTAACCTTTTGACGTCTAATGTCAACTATAGTGGTCGTACCGCACCGCTAACCTCTAAAGTTGCATTTTGTATATTTATTCAACAAATATAGGTACTGAATTTTTAAACATGGTATATACTCTCCGTCTTTTTTTCTTCAAAATGGAGTTTGTTTCATAATTCTAACGTATTTGGTTCCTGTATTATTCACATTTTATATACAGGGTGTGCTAAAATTAAAAAATAATTCCAGCGCCAAAAGGTTAACATGTGATTGTTAAGGTATAGGGGATAGTTTCTTCAGTTAGTGTAAGATTGTGGAGATACAAATGATAGTATCGATATTTAGTGTATGATTGTGGATGCATAAGGAATTGTATCTATAGTTAACGTATGATTGTAGAGTTACAAATGATAATATGTTCTGTTAATGTATGAGTTTACAGATACAAATAATAGTAAAGTAAAGTAAGTAAAGTGATCCCGTTACAGGCCCGGTGTGGCCCAGATTGTGGGTAGAGTTACAGCTCTACTTTTCCATGACCGCGGCAATAGAAGGGGGTGAGTGGTCAGCAGCACGCCCCGGCCGCACTTTACCCCCGGGAAAGACTCTGCACCCATTGTACAGGAGGCTGTGTGGGCCCCCAGGGCGGGTCTGGACGGGCGGAAAATTTCGTCCCCACCGGGATTCGATCCCGTACCATCCAGCCCATAGCCAGTCGCTATACCGACTGAGCTACCCGGCACACGATACAAATGATAGTATCGTCAGTTAATAGATACACAAATGATAATATCTTCAGTTAATGTATGTTTGTACGGATATAAGGGAGGAGATTCGCAAAATTGAACTCCTTCCACCTTAAGAGTGATCTCACTTTCCCGTTGTAAGACCATTATCAGAAAAGAAATTGTTTCGGCCGATTCGCAATAAGTGTGGAGGGAACTGGACTGACAGTCAGTGAATCTGAATGCGTATTTCTGTGAGTACTGAAGGGAATTCGTTACCAAATTTGTTATATTTGTGTTAGTTTTCCTTGTTTTACTTTCGAACTTGAATCGTTTCGAATATCAGCTGCGAGGTGGATGGAACCTCTGCTTCGTATCTGGTAGGTCTTGCCTTAAGTCTAAACCGACTGTCCTGACTACTGTACTTCCGTGAAAAATACCAGAATATGCCGAGATCATATTTCATTTTTTGGCTGGACCGCTTCTTTCCACGTTCTTTCCCATTCATTATACACTACACCATCCTACCATTTCGACGCTGTGCGGCCTGAGATTCTTCGAATGGAGGTAAAAAAAAACCTTAAATAAATTAATAAGCAAATTGTTGCTCAGTGTCTGAGAGAAATGTAGGTTCGTAGACACTTAACTTGTAACCTTGATGTCAATGTTAATACGAAATATAGCTTATGATTTATTCGGTTATTTTAACAAGCAAATATTTAAAAACACATAATTTGGAATGTTGTTGTGTAGTTGATACACATTGATTCTTTTTTTGTTGTGGTTTTCTTTTTAGCATTCTTACATGTACTGTATGTTAGTCATAAGCTAAATTTACTCATGCTTAGTTCTCGCCTCTGTTAAGACCAGGCATGTGAGGAATATAATTTCCTTCCATTTCTTTTGTTTATAACTGGACTCGCTAAGTGTATCACGCGAGCAGTGTGTGGAGCAACACATGTAACAGTAGCTGCTTTGTTCTGCGGCAGCAGTCAGCTGCGTAACTCGAACTGTGTCTGAGCAGCACAGTACGAAGCTGGACAGTCAGTGAGTGCGAACGGTAATGAAGAGTCCAGTGGCGAGAATTGTCACTGATACATTTCAGTTGTAAATGCTATTACTCTATACCCTTGCACAATAAAACTCCTATATATTCTACTTGGGGATTATTGACAGTGTGTGCTGCCTGTCCGACTCCCCGTCTTAACCAGAGTTACGAGCTCCGTCCTCCCTGGGAACAACATCTAAGATACGTTCCTCATCGGGTCCGCAACGGATACAACAATGTTGTGTTGTGTTTGTTGTCTGTTCAGTAGTCTAGTTGATTGTGACAGTTTCCATGATGCGGAAGCTGGAGAAGCTTTTACATTCCAAATTACGCACAATTCTGTGTAGCATGCTGCTGTAATGAGGTTAGCATTAGGCTCCGGAATGGACTTTTAAACAAGGGCACATGAATTATGGCCCATCTCCAGGTATAATGTCAACGGAGCTTTTACTGCTAATTGAAAGTTACCAACTGTGAAAAGAGAAACATTGCAGCCAACATAAGTTTTGTTCAAGGGCGACACTGTTCCACCTTCTGCCTTCTTTTGGTCTGTCTCGTCACAACGGTGACAGCAAAAGTTGAGGCGAAGTTTTCTGTATTTGAGTACTTTGTCATGGTAGTGTAAGGGGGATTGGTTGTACAGCTCCACACATTCTTCACCTCGTCATTGAGTGGAGGCGAGTGGTATGTTTTGTGTCCCCTCCACTGTAACACTGGGGATGTCACTTGGTTGGCTGCACAGTACTACGGGACTCTTTCGAAAGAAATCTTGTGTTCGTGTCAGGAATGGTACCGATAGCGCAGTGGCCGCACTGAGTGAAATATCAGTCTGCTGTAGTTGTGTTCACTGTGAGGGTGAGAGTGTTTGCTCACTTGTAGGATGTAGCTGAATTTATACCGTCCAGCAGTTCACTGGGATCGCCTCAGAATCATGTACAGGAAAGACATTTCCGAAGCCTATTAAGTGCGACCACACAAGGAAGTACCTGCTGTAGCCATTTATACTGGTGCGCGTATTATACAGCGCAGAACTAGATAGAGGTGATTACCTTTCGGTTCCGCCCGCTTTATCCCAAAAGAAGCGACTACAGGAATTTCTGCTATGTGGGAGATACTAACTAAAATAAAGAAACTAAGGAAGTAAGTGACTGACTAATTGACTGAATGACTGGCTATATAAATGAAAGGTAAAGATAAAGGTAAAGTTCACCCTAAAATAGGCCACGAAGGCCCAGAAGGGGGAGTAGAGGTACAGCTCTGTTCTTTTTTAACCTCGGCGTTAGATAGGGGTGGGTGGTAAACACCACGACCCGGCCGCCTTTCTCCATGTAAGGATCAGGTACTTATTGTAAAAGAGTCTGGGTGGGCCCCAGAGCCGGTCTGGACAGGTGCGCCTCCACCGGGATTAGATCTGCGGACCGTCCAGCTCTTAGCGACTCGCTATACCGACTGAGCTATCCCGGTCCACGCTCTACAAATAAATGACAAATTAACTCTTTATAGCGAGATCCCTTCTATAAAACCAATAGAATATTCAGCTGGTAAGGAAATTGTCTTTCCGTCTACGGTACGATAGCCTGCCAGCACTGTCTCCTGTCTACTACTTAACTCCGGAGAAAGACAATTGATGAATCAAGTTAATTACTCACCCTTGGGTGGTGTCGATACTAAGAATTCGATGGAAGTTTATCTTTAATCCCCAAATCTCTTCATGGTATGATGCGTAATAAAACATGGAGGGGAATTCATCTATACCATTAACCTTTAGGCGCCGGAATTATTTTTTTAATTTTAGCACACCCTGTATATAAAATGTGAATAATACAGGAACCAAATACGTTAGAATTATGAAACAAACTGCATTTTGAAGAGAGAAAAAAAAAGGAGAGTATGTACCATGTTTAAAATATTCAGTAACTATATTTGTTGAATAAATACATAAAATGCAACTTTAGAGGTTAGCGGTGCGGTACGTCAACTATAGTTGATATTAGGCGTCAAAAAGTTAGTTCGTTTAAGACAGCGATGCATGGATGTGCACTATGAAATCCAAATTTTTTGTATAATTATTCTAGAAATCCCATTAGGCCTGTTGTGTTTGTGACAATCGTTATCTGCCACACATTCAGCTTTATTTCTGGTTGCTGATTCCGTCCATCTTCCTCTCTCACCACAGTCCCATTTTATGTCACACATGAGCGAACTTTAAGAAATCGCCATAGTTTAGCGACAATATCTCCAACGACTACGTGGGACGCCTAGTTTAATCACGGTTCTGCAGGGGTTTGATCCCTCAGCTTCAGCGTCACAGTGACCGCTGGTGCGGATTAAAAAGTGGAGCAATCTGGACTGCTATTGAGTAGGCGGACTGGACTGAACCGGAAACGGAACTCGTAAGAATCGCAGATGTCGTCGTGGATCAGCTGGTCTGGTACATGGAAAGGCTCTTCTTCGCTGCGTTGCCCAGATATTAGTCAGTAAGCTGCCTGTTCTTTGTGTGAACTTTGTGTCTCTCGTTGAGAGAAAGGATCTGTGCCTAGTTCTAAGAGTCTTGTCAATATAGTCTGAGCTAAACTTGCTGTGAAATGTTTGTCATGTTACGGGAATTTCTGTTTGGTCCGTCACAGATCGCACTCTACGGGCCCTGATGCGAACGGTTCTGAAGAAACTATGCGATTTGCTTTGTACTAAAATCTCGTCGTGTTGTGACCCTCATGAGGCTCTTCGAGTTCATGTATTTAATACATAATGAGTTATTCATCTAGTCCCCTAGCTGTGAATGTTTTGCCAAATAATGAGACGACCTTTACCTTTACCATTTTTAAATTTAATTATGTAATGAGACATGACTCTATAAGACGTGGTACTCTTAATTTATACACAGTATGTTATTACAGGGGTGCTGATAAGTCCTTAGACCGACCAGGAAGGAAAACAGCTAATATTTCTGTCAGAATGGCGTGAATTTTCTTCAGCGTCTTGCGTTGCTGAAAAAAAGAAACTTGATGACAGCTCGCGTCTCGATGTTGTCGAAATCGCGCGCCTACCTTACCTGCTTCCGAGCTTGTTTCATTCCTGGTTGGGCTAAGGACTCAACAGCACCACAGTAGTGCCAGTGTTATGTTTCCATGTTATTTGTAAAATCGCATTTGTCACGTTGCAAAACACACATTCTCACGCACATTTTCATGTTGACAAAGTTCACATATTTCACGGTTTCTGAAGTTTTTTTTCTTTCACTAATCTGTGTATACAGGCCCTAATATCCCTATACCCTGGCGCATCTGTGATTTCGTCCCCCGTCCCAGATGCTACCACGACGCTCACAGCATGTTCCCTAACGGCATCACAACACACAACGTGACATTCTAAATAGCAAGTCATGTTACGCGTTTGAAGTATTTTCTGTTACGTCTGAGGTTCCCTGACGGCGTTGGACATTATTGTTGTGGTATTCTGGGTTATGACTACGTGTAGTTTGGTAGATGCACAGAAAAGTTCTGGAGGAACACAGCCTCAGTCTGGCAGGTTGGAGACGTAGTGACAACAGAGAATGTATTAGGGATGTGTTTAACCCTTATCCTGTTAATGTGGAGAATAAGGTGAGCTCCTAATAATGCCAGAAAATGGTAGGTGGGATTTAATTCGGCGTTTAAAGGGTTATGGGAGGGACGAGACTGCCGCTGTGTTCACCTTTACCAGACTATACCACTCAGTCCACGGGACCACTCCAGCAACTACGAGAACCCACACCTAGACCATAAAGAAATAAGAGAAAAACTTTGCTCGACACGTAGATAATGAGATCTGAACATTAATACGCGGTGACATACATTGTATAAACACTTTTTTTAGCATATAATTTCGGATAAAACATGATGATGGCCACTGCTAGCCGAAACATGTAGTTTTTTTATCTATAATAAACATCATTAAACTTTTGGCGCCAGAAAATTTTTTTTTAATTTTAGCACACCCTGTATATAAAATGTGAATAATACAGGAACCAAATATGTTAGAATTATGAAACAAACTGCATTTTGAATAGAAAAGAACGGAGAATATACACCATGTTTAAAATATTCCGTACCTGTATTTGTTGAATAAATACATAAAATGCAACTATGGAGGTTAGCGGTGCAGTACTTCAACTAAAGTTGAAGTTAGGCGTCTAAAGGTTAATAGACATACACTGTGGGCCCGGTAGCTCAGTCGGTATAGCGACTGACTACGGGCTGGACGGTCCGGAATCGAATCCCGTTGGGGACGAGATTTTCCGCCCGTCCAGAACGGCCCTGGAGTCCAACCACTCTCCTGTAAAATGGGTACCGAGTCTTTTCCGGGGGTAAATTGCGGCCGGCGCGTGCTGCTGACCACTCACCCCCTTCTAGTGCCGCGGTCATGGAAGAGTAGAGCTATACCTCTACCCACCGTCTGGGTCATACCGGGCCTGTAACGGGAACATTTTACCTTTTTTATTAGACATACAGTAGTTGTGTTATTGACTGTATTTACCCCACCTAATAGTTAATAAACCCAATGGGGATGACACACATAAAAAACACAGCCGCTGTGCGCCAACACTTGAGAAAGGCTGTTTCTTTCAAATCGAATTCCAGGCGGGAAGACGGACGAAATAGAGTAAAGACAGTCTGGAGAAGTAGATTGTGGAACTGTAAATAAGTTGTAAATAAAACTACAAGGAAGCACCGAAACTTTGTGGAATATTTTCTGTCTTAAATTTAATTTATCCGTGGCACAGGAGCCTAAAAACTTGGGCAGTTTGTATTGCTTTTAATCTTTGCCAAATAAAATGTACATACCTTTAATGGGAGGTCTTGCGGAGGACCGCGAGGTTTGAGGTTTCATTTTGTGACATGGCGTCAGCTACCGAGGTTATATGGCTCAGGTTGAGATTACAGTCCACAGGTGTAAGAGGTAGGTAGATCGTGGCCTATTGTATTTGCCTTCTGTATGTAATTAGTGTAAAGCCTGATACACATACTACGCGCTCTTACCGTCAACACTACCTCTATGCTGTATACCTCTAGTTGTTGCAGCGAGAATCTAGCGGTGTGTAGTTATTATGTCTGGTGTGGAGGAATTGTCAGTGCTTAGTTTAAGGAACATGGCCATGCGAGTGGAATAATCATAGATAATATTCTGAGAATGGTAATACGTAATGCATGGTGTTGGGTTGTTCTGTTGTTGTGCAGTGCGAAGGATAGGATATTGCTGCCAATAAAGAGATATTTGTATGGTGCTCTGTTCCGAATATAAGCAGTTTCGGATGATAATAATGCTGAAGGACACTTTGTGCATGATGGGTAATTTTAGTAAAATGTCAGGAGAATTGTGTTAAATTTTGAATTAACTCTGAAGATATTTTGCAAATTAAATTTACCAGCACCTAGTAAAAATCGCCTCAAATTGTGATAACCTACTCAAGTATCATTAAATATTTCGGGTTGCAGTAGACATCACATCATAATTTCACACAAGTCAGTTACAATCTCAAGTCTGGTGTCGTGGCTGAGTATCCTGTCGCCTGTGTTATGTCCTATTCACACACACACACACACGCACACACACACACACACATCGTGACGTGTCAAGCAAAATTCCTCTCATTTTCACATATTCGGCATGCCAACATTTTCTCTCTATATTTGATCTCTCCGTAGTTCCAATCCTCGTTCGTTTTTCTTATATTGCTTTTGTGTGGGGGCTGGACGGTCCAGGGTTCGCATCCTGGTAGATGTAGGATAGTTATATCTCTTCCGAAACGTTCATCCCGGCTCTGTTCAATGGGTACCCGGATTTTTCGCACGAGGGTATAATGGCTGGGGCATGAAGTTGATCACTCAAATACATCTAGTGCCGAGATTGAGAATGACTGGAGCTGTGCCTCCATGGGGGGCAGAGGCAACTGTAACTTTTATACTTTATGGAATTAAATTCCTGTTTATTGTGTGAGACATAAGCCGAGTAGGTAAGATGTACAGGGTGTTGGCGTTACGGCAAGTGGTACGCATAATTACCACTTGGCCGTTAAAGATCAAGGAGGCTTTGAATTGAGATCATATATTGACGTAATAGCAGTATTTCTTTGTAAAAAATGTGCATCTAAAACACGATGACGACCACCACCACCTCCACCACCACCACC
>Ga0136643_10006750_pt1 | contig 16471 bp, 8 predicted proteins | sample TergutLab28metaG_FD_96883 | JGI IMG/M metagenome (GOLD analysis project Ga0136643, IMG submission 96883) | Labiotermes labralis P1 segment gut microbial communities from Petit-Saut dam, French Guiana - Lab288 P1 (version 3) (version 3) | ecosystem: Host-associated > Arthropoda: Insects >... | reverse complement strand
TGAGTGGACCCCGTTCCAGACCCACTACTACTCAGAAAATCTGGTAGCGCCGGGGATCGAACCCGGGACCTCTGTATCTGTAGCCAGAAACTCTGACCACTAGACCACAGAGGCGGTCTGATATGCAATGATATAACACACAAACTTCATTTTCATAAAACATAAAAAAACAGAACTAAAAGAATACTATTACAACACTTATCTTATGGAGACATATTACATTCTGAATATACTATCTTCTGCAATTCATTCCTCTAACTACACTGTTCATATTCATTTCATCAACTATGGTGTTAATCAATCTTTAAAACAAGCAATTTTGTTATTTACATATATTTCATTGAAACCAACACTTAAGGCACACCATGGGGAGTTACATGTCATAAATTTTGTTATACATTTTATCTGTAGCTGTTCATTGAAAGCAACAAAATGCAATTTAGCTAGCATGATTTATATGGTCAAAATGCTTAGTCAAGTCACAGAAAATTCCTCTAACATACATCTTTGGTTGAAAGATTTGAATTCACTTTATGTCAGCTTAAAGGCAGCATTTTCAGTACACATCCTTTTCCTGAAGCCAACCTGTTCTGTGACCAACATTTTAATAATACGTTAATGACAGCTTATTCTGCGGTTCATATCCATCTCAACCGCTCTAGGAAAAGAGTCATCAGAGAAACAGGCCTATAATTTTTCACAATAGTTTTGTCTCCTTACTTTGAAAGTGATACACTACTGAGATTTTAGATGATCATGAAAAATGCCCACATATAGTGACTGATTACAAACACAGCTTATAGGACAATGAATTGGTGGTGAGCAGGTGTTCAAAACTGTACATCCTATTTCATCATAACCTCAGTTTTTTTTATTTGAGTGAATGCAATATATTTTTTACCTTGGTTTCAGTGGACTGAATAGTTTTAGGAGGAGGAAAAGTGTCAGAAAATAACTACTGTAAATACAACATGTCATTTTCTTTCCCCACTTGATACAAATTTTTCATAACCGTTAGAAAGAAATTATTGACGGAATCAACAAAATTTTCTGGACGCTGTAATTTTCTATGATTTATAAGCAGGGAAGCCAAAACTAAACCACATAAATGCCAACTATATAATTCAAGGTCATTCCATCTAAGGATATATGCACATTACCTCCTTTGGATTGTCAGCAAAAGAAGAAAGACCTGGTTTTACTTGCACAAAGAGCTCATGATCCAATTTTAAGTTTTTGTCTGTGGAAGAAACAAAGTTTGTGTAGAATAATGAGATGAATACCTATAACTGACACAAAGAATAACACTAACAACACTTGTATGACCGACATATATGACATATGATCCAAACATGAAAAGAAGGTGTTTGGGATTTTCTGCCAACATCTGTTGATGAAGAAGCAAAAATCATCAAAGAAAAAAGCATTAAACAATTAGAGTAATGAATGTTGGTCAATTTTGCAGGGTTTAGTCAGTTCACTAGAAGCCAAAGAGGTTACTAATGACTACAGAACAGAATTTTAGGTGCTATAAATTTACAACATATTTATTTTCCATTTGCTTGAAAAGTTAAAAAGATATGTTCAAAAAAGCACAGAATCTTGTGTGTTATAAAAAAAAAAGTACTCTTGATTACATGAAGTACTCACACAAAAGTCACCAGCATCTCATTTAGGAAGTAAAATAATGTAATGGTGGACCATGAGAGTGATCTTTAAGGTGTACATCATATGTCTGTATCAGTTAACGAAAACCCACAATGATGGACACGTTCAAAACACTAATCAAGCTTAACAGTTCACAATGGTGTACAGGGTCCAGCAGAAATACCTGACAATTTTGCAACACAGCTGTGAGTAGAATCGCTGGCGTGGGGAATTTGTCCTTGAGTACCCTTCTAGCGAGACTCAAAGCATTTCAGTTGCCATGGAGCAATGGTCTGTAGAGCAATGGGCTTTCACTGTGGAGACGAATTTCTAAAACAATGGTTCTGGCGTTGTGACTCAGCAGATATTTCGTCAGTTCTTCAATATTCATCGGAACAACAGTGTCCCTAGTCGCAATGCTGTACTGTTGTGGGTGAGAAACTTCTGAGAAAAACAGCGTCTGCCGCAAAAAGAAAACATCCAGGAAGAGAGCCTTCACTTAGAACTCCTGAGAACATCGAACGATTGCTTAAGGCTTTTGTCAGAAGTCCTCCGCTTGTGGGAATGTGCTGACAACAAGGGACGCCACCTCACAGACACTATATTCAGGAAGTGAATATTGTAATTAAAATGCTTTGAGATAAAGATAATTTTAGTAATAAATTCACGTTAAAAGATAGTATACTTTTCATTTTATTGTAACTTAAAAATCGTCAGGTTTTTTTTGCCGGACCCTGCATAAAAAGTAAAATGAAATCTAGTGGCAGTCTCTTCCTACAGTACTATATTACTGAATTCAAGTGTTCACTTTGTAAGTAAAAGTCTGCTTTTGTCAGCCATGCTATAAAGCATATGAGAGAAAGTCAGCATACTACTCTTGCTGTCCACTATGCAGGCCACCTCCAATTAGCATTCATCTTCTGCTACAAGTTCTTCATCAGCACCTTCAAAATTTGCCACTCCTGACAAATCCATGCCAAGCATTTGAGCCTAGAGACATAGCATTTTTGGAAACAAATAGTCCAAACTTACCAATTTTCTTCTAAAGCATACTCAGACAGATCCTCCAGATGAGTCAGCTTTAAGGAAAAATTCTATCAAAAGACTATAAGAAGTGCGGAATAAAGTCTGAGTACTGTGCAGGAAAGAAAATCTTTGTCCAAAAAATAAACCACCAAGCATGTTTAAAGAAAAGTGCAAATATAATGAATGTTATAAGATAAATAGTTTTGTCTGCCATGTGTGGAAATGCTTGCAGTGAATTACACAGAAATAGCTTGTTTTCCTGAAATGATGCAAATTTGACAATTTCTGGCTGAAAGTGTAGTACAAGTATTGAAGACTGGTATCATGTGATGTGAACCATATATTTCTCAATAAATTCAATGTACCCACGACAAAGACCAGCTCTTTCAAATGGGCCCACCAATATAAAATTATTCCTTCCCCTCTCTTCCATCTAAAGACAAAAAAAAAAGCCAGTTCTCAAAACAGTGTGGCATTTTAAAAAGCCAAGTATGATGGGCAATGTCCTGAACACTCATCACAATTACTGCAACCTATAACTGTCAAAATCCTATAAGGCTGAATTTATCTCAACCACTTCATTTCAGTCCAGTTACTTTGGGCAAGTATTATGATTTCTAGTGGCTAATTCTTAACACTCTGTAGCAGAGGTTATAACTGCCCTTCTGATTTTCTGACCAGCCATGCAAAACACAAGTGGATGACTCCTTATCTGTAAACACATGTCAGTATACTCCTATCACACTTCAAATTCTGAAAACAAGACAGGAAATCCCTGCATTGAAACAAAGGGACACACACACACACTTCTTCATATGTGTAAGCCTAGTTTAGCATTTAAATCTTAGCTGCAGGAAATATCACCTCTTTTGGAATTGAACAAGGAACCTGAAGCATAACAGAAGTATAAAAAAAACACCCCTGTTTCACTTTGTGTACATTTATTCTTTGCATTTATTGCCATAATTGATTAAAATACTGTTTGGTCTCTGTATTGAAGAGGCAGTGTGTATACTATGCAAGAAAAACTGAACTTTTACATGTAATTCAGGTCAATTTTAGTCTTTAAACTCATATAAATTACACTCTTACCTATCACAGATTCATGGAATGTAAAAGCAAGCACTCGAGAACCCGTACTGCCAGCATCTATGATAACTGCATATGAGTGCTTCTGCAATCCCACAATGAAAGCCAACTTATCCAAGACATTCGTTGCATGTCTATATGGACTCCATGGCAGTACATCAAAGTATGAACCTATCAGCATTTTACATTATACATACAGTATGAATCAGCAACAGGAAACACAAGCACAAGAAAATGCCCTCTCTTTATAAAATGTCAGGTTCAAAATTCCACAGAATATTCACAGAGAAATTGCCATTACAACTCACCCCATGCCATTTTAATTCAAGTTACACATTCAAAATCTACTCCTTTACGGACTATTTCAATGTTATTCTCTAATTCATACTCCCAAATGGCCCCTTCTTATAACGTTTCAAAAACAAATCTGTCTTTCCTCATAATTCACCCATCTTATCATGCTTTTTTACAGAAACCTGCAAATTATAATGATCCTCAATATATGATATTATTATTTCCCCTGTTACTGAATGTTGGCCAGGTCCAAGTATTCTCAACACTACAAATATGTACATGAGTGAAATATATAACCTGTAACTTTGTACTGTTAGTGTCCCATCCTATGGATTGGAAACAGATGTGTTAGATTTTGTATATTGTCTATGAAACAGGAACATCACTCAGCAGATCTGATCCTTTGTTGACGAAAACAAGAATGAGTGAGTAAGCGCTTCCAAAGCAGACCTTTGCTCAACTGGACCAACTATAATATTCACTAATAACATTAGTGTCTTAACATCTGGTAAAAACTGTGCTATGTTTAGTGCCAAACATAGTTCTGTCTTGTATGGGCAAATAGTTTAATGCCAGTATGCTGGACCTAATCTTGATAAAAGAAATATAACACAATTTATAACAGACAATTCTTCACAATGTCCATGATGTACTGGCTATGACAATAAGCTCATAGAAGGGTCTGCACATGCAAAATTCCTTGATTAAAAAATTTATAACCAGTAGAATTGGAATACTGATAAAATTATTTCGAAGTAATGTGGAACATGTAATGCAGTCACATCTGTGCTTCATGTCAGGAAAACTGACACTCTCAAATAATTTATTTTGTCTGTGTTCACTCTGTAATGAAATATGATATAATTCTGGGCATAATCCATCTTACAGTAAAAATATATCTACTCTACAAGCAAATATTGTTGGGCTTACGGCTGGTGCAAAACCTAAAAATTCAAGCAGAAACTAGTTTAAGAAATTAAGAGACTTGGCCCTTTGTATGTGAATATTTTCATTAATAAACTTCATTGTGAAACCAATGCAGCTGTACACAACATTAATACAAGAAATAAGTGTCATCCTTTCAGACAAAATGCCAAACTTTCATATTTTTTGACAAGTACCTAATATGCTGGCATAATAGTTTTCCACAGTTTACCATGTACATACACCAGTATGAATTAAATGGCTAAAGTTACAGTAACATTATGAAGATGCACGCTCCCTTTAATTGTGTTGATAAATTTATATTGTTTAAGAATGATACATAACCTTACTATCAATTGTGTTAAATGAATTTGGTTTAACATCTGAATCTTGTACATAAACCATGCAAATATAAATATTTATTTTTACCTTGCACCAGTTCTGTACATTTTGCATTTTTATGACTTATTCCTGACCTTACTGTCACTTTTACCATATTCTGCATCCATGGACTCTCTCTCTTTTCATGTTGTAATACACCACAGTGCCTACTGACAGTGAGGTATACGAATAATAATTCTACCAATGAAAAACATATATTGTGATGTCTACCAACACTGTATGCCATAACTCTCCAAAGCAAGGCTCACTGGCTGTGCACACCAAATATTTTTCCATATTATTAAACCACTTTTTAATATCAAAACTGCCTATACTCATAAATTGGGAACCTATATTTTAAAAAAATTGCCTTCAGGAACAGATTGCAACCTGAGAATTTACTGACCAAGCACCCCACTTACAATAGAAGTTTGAGTTGCCAGTGCAAGTAAAACAGTCATATCAATTATGAATAACATTAAGGAAGGAAAATACGGAGGACACTGAATAAATGGGGGGAGGTAGAGGGGGGAGAGAGAGAGATAGAGAAAGAGAGAGATGGAGGAAATACATAAGTAACAAAAGAAGCAAAAAATAAATGAATAAAACAGGAAATAAAGACAGAAAGGAACAGAAAGATTAAATTGCACATTTTAATCTTCATCTTGAAAGGAAATAGCCAAACAAAAAAGAAGTAAAACATATATTTACACCAAGAGTGTTGGAAAAGTTTGCTTCACAAACCAATGGCTAAACAGCTCTGCTAATTATATGAAAACGTTTGAAACTAAGATCATATCAGGTACTAAAAACATCCATGAACTGGAGCTCTATAAAACTAACACATCACTACCTTGTCTTCTGTCATAAGAAAACATTTTCTCAGTAACAGCAGAATTACTGCACACCTATTGAGGATATGGTTTCAGTGCTAATTTCTCCACTTATTACCACTGATTCACTTACCTATCACAACAGTTGAAACTACAACAAAAATTGTCAATATGCAGAAGTAGTGATGCATCTTAACTGAACCTCTGTTACATGGTGGATTTTTTTTTGACTTATAGGAGTATCCAGGTGTCCCATGATCTCCAGCAAGCTGGAATAAAAAGTTCAAAATATAAAGAACTCTTGGTTCACACACCTAATGTGCATAAATGTGTGTGAAAGGAAAAAATGCATACATTCACACAAGATTTCTTTTGTTGGAGACAGGGAGCCCAGACAGTATCATGACTAAGCCATGGGCTGGATCACCAAAAAAAACAAGATTTAATTTCTTGGCAGGAGAAAGAAACTTTTCTGTTCTCAAATTATCCAGACCAGTACTGGGACCCTCATCAGCCCCCTTTTCCTTTAGTGAAATTATTAAACTGAAGGTATGTGGGATTTTACAGGAAAATTATTTTGAATACAAGTTTTCCATAACTTAATAGAGCACATCCCATTGTTATATAATGTATAATGGGCCAGATTGGTAAACTATAATTCCAATTTCATAAAAGCATAATTATATTTCATATACTACTGATGTTAAGAAAAATGTAGTCACCACAGTTCTTGCAATGGACTAGCATAATAAACTGAGTAAAAATGGAAAAGTCTTTTATGATTATGTTCCCTGTTCCCTCAGCACCCCTTGCCACACATTAACAGAATTTATTTTATCATCTGACCCAGCACTTTACAGCAGGCAGAGTCCCTGAATGCTGTTCAGCAATGATACTTTTGCCTTCATGATTAGTCTAACAAAAAGGAACTCTCTGTAGCATAAAAAGAATCAAATGAGTAAATGTACAGTATTGGAGTATGAAGTTTCATACATGCCAGGAATAAAGTGTACATAGTATTTCATTTAGAAGGGTTATCTGAAGAAACTGGTTAATAGAAATATGATACTTAATCTTGTAGCTGCACAAAATGACTTGCTGCTGGCATAGGAAGTTCACTTCCACGTCATTCACGTGTTATTGTGACACGTTAAAAATACATAAAGTCACAGGTTATGTTACTCTAACATTTTTTTTATCTGCCTTCTACATAATTTTATTTATTTACAATAAAAGTCGCATATAAATCATTTTGGGCACCTTGTCAGCAATTTAAATTGCAATCACTGTACTCTTTCCCAGACCATCCTAATCTAGACTATATGGGGCACTTGTTCCATGTACATGGACAAAAATGCTGACGCATGAATCAGTTAGCAAGACAACAACAACTGTTTCCAGAACTCACAGGACTATAAATCATGAATACAAACAGATACTGTAAATAACTGCAGTATAGTTCGACTTTCTTGGACGAGTGTATTCTTGAATCGTCTGCGATAAGACATCACTGCACCCTACCGGCCAGTTTTTCACATTAGTGGACACTTGATGCACAAAATTGATTTTCAAGTCCTTACCTTCCTGTTTCGCAAAGACTTCATCACCCGTTCGATTCAGTGGCCAGCACGGATTAGACGGCCAAACAGTTTCAGTTTCTTTGAAATTATGGTACTCCTCAAACGGTACTACGTACTTTTTACGTAAGTGCAAATCATTCTTACGCACTCTACACCAACAACCTTGAATTACGATTTGCGAGTAGCCTGCATAGTAAACGAAGTTCAATTGGAGCGTGACGAGGCAGGTGTGTTCCGATATGATATTGAAAGGACAAAACAAGGCCGATAGACGAAAAGTGACGTGACCTTGACAACATGTATCAACTCATTCATGGGCGAAAGTATACGCGCAGCCCATCGTCATTTATGACGTGTTATTTATTTAGCTCGTTAATTGTCGCATTTGCACAGCCTACAACACAACGCTGTGCCCGACAGGCAAACCCCTAGAAATAAAACGGCTACCTCGACACTTCATTACTAACCAGAAGAACAGCCATCTGAATGCCTATAATCCATGCTAGATATGGGTACAAAGTAGAGTAAACAGGCCACCGAAGCTTTCACGCATGCCTCTGACTAGCTCGAACAGTAGCATGGCGTGAAATGGGCCATTAAGGAGTCCTATGTCACTGCGTAAGTGTATGGTGCATAAACGACGCAGTTCTATTAATTGATCACTGTTGTACCGGGAAACAGACACATTTATGTGCAAAACTGTAATAGGTCACAAAATTTCAAAATGAAATCTTAAATAAATCCTTCGGAAATGTATAAAAATATTTTAGAATACATATTCTTTTCACTGATACAGACTGCATCAATTGCGTCTGAATATGTTACATGTCAGTAAACATCAGACAACACAAGGCATAGAAAAACACGTTCACAAGACATAGGAGTAAAACAAAACAAAAAAGCAAACAATAATTCACAGGAGTAAATGAAAGTGTTACTCCAGGTCATCATGCACAAGGGAACAAATACATGCATAAGGCGTCTTTCAGTGGCATTTGAAATATTTCAAAGCTCTAGGTGAAAGCAACATTTACTACTAAGGTAGTCAGTCATAATAGAAGTTTAATACTTTATATTTTACCTTTGTCTATCTTGCATTCTGAAAATTCAGTAATTGAATAAAAGGAATGAATAATAAGGTATCCGTATAACTTGAGTTTGAATCGTTTCCTGTCCTTTCTGTGACTGTATATTGCTTGGAAGGCTATTAATGATTTTGACCCCAGAGTATGAACCTCCTCTTTGAACACAAGATAAACTTACAATAGGTAAACATGAATAATTTTTGTTGCTGGTGTCTAAACTGTGTACAAATGCATGACTGCCACATGATTAAGACTTGTCAAAATAATGTGTACTAACAAGGCATATGTAGATTAAATAAGGGTGATGTTACATACCATGTGTTTCAGAAGTCTTCACCCATTTGAACAATGAGGCAGGTTGTACAAAACTGTAATTTTACCTGTTACCTTGTATGGGAAAGTGGATCATAAAGAAATAGGGTATGCAGCAGTGCAGTAGATTGATCTGGCTCAGGAAATGAATAAGTGGTGGGCTCTAGTAAGCATGGTAATAAACTTTCATAGTCCATAAAATGCAGTGAGTTTCTTAACTGAACTCTACACCATCGAGTTAGTTGGTACAGTACTACATGAATCTGTGTCTCAGTTTCTCACATGGGAATAACAAGATCAAGTGTTCAAAAACAGGAGGTCAAAAATATTTGGACACATGAGGAATTTGCAGGAGGACGAAAATTGCATGAATTTTAAAACTGGTTCTTTGCTAAATATCTGTAGTGATCAAATCAAGGATGCTATATTCAGAGCAAACAGCACATTGGAAAGATGCATACAACATTTTAATTTTAAAACCTGAAGGAAAATTACTATTTGGGGGTCCTAGGAATAGGTTGAGTAATATTAAAATGGACAGTGAATAGTGTGAACCAGGGTCTTGTACCCAATTGTAATTTACCATGATGCATGTGAATAGGCACCAAATATTCATTGCTGAGGCATGGTTCATTTCCAGTATGGATAAAGCAGGTCTAAAGCAGACAAAGATCAGATCTTCGACCACAAACACCACTCCCAGAGTTTCTATTTAGTATCCGTTATAAATTAAACCATGGTTGAAGTTGCATGTGGCCTGCCATATATTATGCTGCAGATGGGCCATGTGTGAATTTGCCAACACAAACTCAGTCTACTCAGTCATTGTGTGTCAGACTGATTTATCATTCAGATTCTTTCATGATCCCTTACAAAGTGGCAATAAGAAGGGTTAAGTGCAGGTAGTACAAGTGAAGTAAAGAAAAGGAAGGTTATTACTTTGAGTGTGAAATTAGATTTAATTTGAAAACTGTGAGGTCATGAAGCTCCTAGCACCATCAACCATGAATCAGAGTTTCCTGAATCAACTGTGAGGACAGTTTTAGAGAACAAAGCTAACTAAAGCGACATATTAAATCTGATGTATTTGGTACTTCATGTGGTCCTCAGATGTACATTAGCAGTCATGGGAAAGAGCATATGATTAGTATGGAATATTTGATTGTTGTTGGGTACAGTGAATGTACACAAGGTATGGTCAGACTGGCAACACAGCTGCAAATAGTATAGAAAAATATAAAAATATGCAAAATACATATCCTAGCAACTCATTTGATAAGGATTTGTATGTTCACAATGGTTGGCATAATTTGCACTGCAGTAAGGTCATGCCACCGATGCTGATACTGAGGCAGCTGAAATCTTTCTGGCATAAGTAATGGAAATCATTGCTGAGAAGGGTTATAACGTTCGAAAAGCATATGATCCAGATCCAGTGGCTATTCTGGAAAAGAATGCCTGGCAGGACCTATACCTTGAAGGAAAAATGTTTACACCAATTCCTAGAGTCTAGATGCCAAGAACCAATGCAAGACTCTAATTCATTGGTTCACTGGAAGTAGCTATGTGATTTGAAACAAGTCAGAAGCTCTCCAGCCTGAATACTTTATTCACAACAGTGACAACCTGAGAGTGTTCCAGTTGTTGATGTTGCTCTTCATGATATTCCTGAATAAAACATCCCATCACATCTCTTCCTAGTTCATGACAGGAAGGCACTAGGATCTTCAGTATCCTAAGAAATCTGGATGTACGAATTGTCTGTATCATCTACTTTATGTTTTAAATAAAGCCAATTATTAACCAGTTTGTATCACTGTCTACCAAATTAATCATCAAAATGTATATTTATTTCATTATCTGCAATGCTGTACTTTGTTGTATTGTTCCTATAGGAAAACCACTTTTTTATGATAGTTTTCCAGAAAGAATGCAGTGCATAAACTTTAAGGACCACTGTCAGTTTTCGCCTGCCAGTTACCATTCTACTGATGTGACTGCCCTACAGGCAGCTTTGTGATCCAGTAGTAGTGAGGCCTTGTGTATAAGTTTCAGATACGAAACCAGCCAAAACTATATATGTCTGAAGAATATAAGGCCACCATCATGGTTCTTGTGCAACATCTGATTGTAAGTACTGCCTACTGTACTTCATCTACATCATACCCATCATCAGAAGTAAAATGGAAATCCTGCCAAATTCGCATGGCCATCAGAAATGTTGATTCCAACCTCTACCCTAAGCTTGGTGGACAGAGGCCACACCAGCAGGCATACGCCAGCAAATGTTACACATTCACTTGACACTGATGCTTAGGTGTGCAGGAGGCTCAAACAATGAACAAAAGATCACAGCCTCAGTCTGCGGTTAGGGATTTACTTCTGTCCCAGCACTAGGCTAGACTCAGCTGTTTTCCTTAAAATGTAGGACTTATAAACGTCAATGTATTCTGGAAAGAAATTATACATCCATAGCTTTTATATGTTTTATTGTAGTTTTACCGTCTATTGCATAACTGGTTTACTTCTTGTATGTCACTAACTAAATCCATGCATCAGTCCTACTAGAAAATCTATGAGCTGGACAAGAAATTCCTTGCCTAATTCAGAACCCAGCACAGTTCACAAGAGTCCACCACATGACCCCATTCTGAGACCAACATATCCAGTTCACACTCTCACAACCTATTTTGCGGTCACTGAGATCTCTCAGCATGAACGTGGACAGGTCCCTTAGCTTGAATAGAGTAGACAGGTTCTCCCTTAGCTCGTTCTGGAAGTTGCCCATTTACACTTTGACAGAATGGAGTAATGTCCTCTCCCAGGACATGTGATCACTTCTTCCAGATACAACACACCTCCTCTGGCAGGGTCCTCAAAAAGAGAGCTGTGTTCTCCATTACCACTTCCCATTTTAAAACCACCCCCTCCAGGATGTTTTCGCAACCTTCTATGATCTTTCTGTGATGATATTATTGTACCTCTCAACCTCCTGATGGACACATACAATATATGCAATATAAGTGAATATGCAAGGCCTGACAGGCCCAGCAGAGGTATAAAACACAAAATAAATGATGAAGAAAAAGCTTCATACTTACATGAATTTAGTAGCTATATTATTGCTGTATGTCACAACTGGCAATTATCTACAGGCAATACAAACTAAATATCTGACAGAAACAATTCATACAAAGGTAAAAATGTAACTGAATTTGGTATTTAGTGTTCTAAAAACAAAATCATTTCAGAGTGATCATTGTGGAAATGAATGAACATATGGAATTTACAAAAACCAACAAAAGCTTCATACTGAAACTGTAAAATGGCAAGCCTATAAGTGAAAAGTGAAAACAAACAATTACAATTTTAAGTTTTTGGTATGAGTCTCTTTCTTATGCAACAAATAAAAAAATGTCCTATTGCATCCACTAATAGAAACATATATGTACATTATTACCATATATTGAGACATAAATGTATGTAAAAATCTACAACAAAAATATTACACCTTAAATCAAAAGTACCTACACAGAATGACATATAGGTGTATCTTCTAGACACAAATTAAATTAAGAAAAAGATAACTTTTTTATGTGAACTTCAAAGATTTAACTAGTGCTAAATTGTTTTCCATTGGACAGGTTTTAAATTGACACTGCCAATATGAATACTGCACACTGTGGCTAGTTCCCAAGTACACTCAACAGTATTTACACCATGACAGAAACAAATAAAAATGAAAACACCGAAATTAAACTCGAAACACATTCCAGACTATGCAGCACATACAACTTAATCCACTTACACTGATGCACAGACTCATTGTAATATAGTCTGTGCAAACACTAAAACAACAATCAATTGTGGCCACAGTACGAATCAGGACTGGACCACTGCTGGTTAATTTAATCCTCCAGCATTTCTGTGAAAAAAAAAAAAAAAAAAATTTTTTTTTGGGGGTAAGAGATCCACAGTAAGAAATTAACATGCAACATGGACTAAAAGCAGTGTAACAAAAGCAGCAAGGACATGATCAAGTATGACATCAACTTCCTATGCTTTCTTTATGTAAAAAAAATGAAAGTAACTTGCAGTGAAGTGGTGCTGCCCTCATTCCTACCTTTCTTCGCCTTCAGCAGTCCCTGCAGCTCCATGATTTGAACTTTGGCCTGTATGAGTTCAACCTCCTTCCTTTGAAGCTCAAGTTGTGTTTTGAACAAAGTCTCATTGCTTAATAGAGAACACACAGACCGGGCCTCCAGTTCTTCTTTCAACTGCCTACACTCTTTACTGTTTGACATATCATATGAAAATTAACTTGCTGGTAGAAGAAATTAAATTATCCATAAACTAGTTTTCAACTAAACACAATAAACTTAATGACTTCATGTAGACCTCTTTATGTCACATAACTACAGCAGATCCCCCTTGTTCATGGGTTTATTCATTGTGGTTTTGCTTATCTGTAGGAAGTGCTACTGTGACGGCCCTCATGCATCTTGGTGTAGTTCCGTCACATCCATGGTTGTGTGTGTATGTGTGTGTGACAGTCAGGAATTTAATTTGCTTGCTTTGTTGAATAATGTCCATGTCTAACATGCAACAGGCTTAATTTTTTGAGACGCGATTTGGAAACACAGATACACGAAAGATTGAATTTTATTTACGTCCGTGCAAGTTATGAAAATGAAACTGTTGTGGAAATGCCTCATACTGATACTATTCACAGCATTGCAGCCTTCACACAGCATGTAGGCCAACCATATCAGCCAAAATTCATCAAAAGTAAAGCAAATTCAACCAACAACAGTAACCACCATATTTATTGTTTGGTCTTGGTTGATGGCCGTGTGCATCATGTTTATTAGTGTCTTGATCATTGATTTTCTGAGGTGTAACAATTTACACTGACCTGTCAGTCACAAAGTTTGTACGATAAGAGCAACACATCATTAATATCAGAATTTCGGCACAACTCATATCAATCTATAAAGTTTCAAAATCTGGATTCCATCATGTAAGGCATCAATGACTGATTAAATGACTAACAGATACCGTTACAGATCCCAAATATCATAAATAGAACATTTATGATGAGGAGTACAATCCTTATAATCTGAATGCAAGTAAAATAAGAAATAATCTGTGAATCCATGAAAGAGAAATGTCTACTGCTCTATAATTCCCTAAGATACTGACAATGTGATATCACAGTTGAAATCACCTACTTCATTGACTTCATTGTCTTACGTTAAAGTGTGATAAAAATTATAACAATTAATAGAACAGCATGTTTCAAACACAGTACTGGACCCTGCCCTCAGCTAATTTTAAGACCTACCAAGGTAGGACAACACACAATGCTACTCTTAACCTCTGGGCAACCCATGTCACTTCAACTCGCACCACACATCTCTCATTTGTGACAACAGTGTCACAATTCAAAATGTGTGATTTTTCAGGACAGACTTTTAAAGGGTTTGAAGTGCTATAATTTTCTATGAGTGCAATGATGACACAACTGCTCTCCAGCAGTGAGTTTTGCAAACTGTGTTATGATACTATACCCATTAAAAGTGCATCTGCAAATGTTTCTATACCAATAGCTCAAAAATGCCAAATTTTGAATTGTGACACTCATATATATACACATATATATGCCTAATGTCTGATTAAATGGGAACATTATAATAGCAGAAATAACAAACTGCTATTCTAGAAACTGTGTACTTGACTATCCTGACACACTATTCCAGCTTTCCTGATGAAATTTCAACAACTTTTACAGTAGTGTTTAATACATCAAGTCTCCCAGCTTGCAAGTCAAGAGAGCATATTCAGTGGCAATGCTGAGGTTCTTACTGGTGATACACATGTACCCTAAGCGGAACAAATAACTGCACAGGAGAATGAAAACAATAAATGCGCTACTGGAAGCTGTTATGCAAAATATGGATGATGGTATTTATGACATAACTACAGGATCTGCAGAATGCTTACCGACTTGACTGGACATATGCTTCAATAAACTTCAGTGTGTCATTATCTGCACTGGCGATGACAAACGGTGGTTTCTCCTTTTGCAGGGTCTGCACCCGTTCCTCCAGATCCTTTTTTATTTTTTGTTGAAAACAAGGAGCATTAAAAGCATTCCTAATAGCCATCAATTACATTCAACAGACCACAAGAACCCAGTGAGCAGCAACATGTACCAGGTGATACCTTCACCATTATTGCAAGCTACTAAAGAGCATGAAACTGACAGACATGTGTGGGTAGACCAGATCAGTAGATGCTGGAAATGCTGTCACTGTTGTCAGGAGAGTTTTGAAACTGAGCAACAATTTGCTCTTTACTGACAGAGAGGAAGAATTCCAAACCTGCAGTGCACACTGAATTGAAATTTCAAGACAGTACCAGACTTGGACATTGCCCTTGTATATCCCTCAGACACATACTAGGGTTTCAATTTCATAAACTGAAGCTCAGTACAGGTACATACAGTTTTTATGGAGCTGCCAGAAATATGTACAAATAAGACCAACATCTCCTCTATTGTATGCAGGATTTATTTGTAATGTGGTAGGCTACATGTCTGTCAATTCAGCTAGTAGGCAATATCTCCACAGCAATGCTACATGTGAAAAGCATCTAATTGCTCCACCTGAGCAGCTCAAATGAACTGCAGCAAGTTCAAGATGATTGCACTGTGCTTGTATAATTCGTAAAATATACTCTTTTCTCTAAATACCTTATTGTATTTGCTGTGTTAAACTGTATCTGTAATACTTACCTTAATGCGGGCCTTATATGATTCAATCTGATGCTTTTCCTGATTCTGGATTTGCAATAGTACTTCATCACATGCTCGTCTCAGAAACACAAATTCTGCCTGCAAGTACACATGGGTTTTATGAACCAATTCCTTTTCAATAACATCTTGTGTACAATGTGGTACAAATAGTTGACGCACTAACCACAAGATGACAACACTGCTGCTCACAAAATCTTCCACCATTAGGTGTAGACAGAGTACAGTTTGCCAAGCCATTTCCTGCTTGAAACATGGCTGTAGCATGTGTGGTTGTTAAGCAATGTCTGGTTATGTACAAGTATGTGTTGTTTCATTTGTGATTTTATCAAAACCTAGAAAATGGCAGACTTAAAAGAAAAGTAAGTCTGCATTAAATTCTGCTTTAAACTCGGGGGGGGGGGGGGGGGGAGAAGATAGCAGTTTTTCAAAAATTGAAAAGGTTTGCGAGGGTAAAAAAAGGAAAAAAAAAAAATTTTTTTTTTT
>Ga0136643_10006749_pt1 | contig 16471 bp, 9 predicted proteins | sample TergutLab28metaG_FD_96883 | JGI IMG/M metagenome (GOLD analysis project Ga0136643, IMG submission 96883) | Labiotermes labralis P1 segment gut microbial communities from Petit-Saut dam, French Guiana - Lab288 P1 (version 3) (version 3) | ecosystem: Host-associated > Arthropoda: Insects >... | reverse complement strand
GTACATTTTCGTGCTTAAATTATAATACTGTTTATTATTATAATTTTTGTTTATTATTATTTATTTTTCAAATTTAAGCATGAAAAAAATACCATGAAACTGAATATACAATACTTCCTGAGAATGAACACTTGGTTGTTCGAAATATGTCGAAGACACTATAATTAAACTAAAACATTGATGAAAAAAAATTGTGTATTTTGTTAGTTCTTGTTACATAGGTATATCACATTGCACGGTTCATAAAACGTAAATTTCCAGCTTACATTCTATGAAAATGTAGCTTTCGAAGAGAAATCAGTTCAGTCAGAGTTAATGAAATTCGAGCTCGAAGGGACTGATATATCAAAGTCAAATTAATTGACTGTCATAAACACAAGCCATATATTTAAACACCGAACTAACATAGACAATTTGAAACAACGTAAAAATAATACATTAGTGTTCTGTAAATCATTGGGACATAATATTTTAATATATCTTGTTTTGACTCTTCGAAGAAAACCGAAACTTTCTTCACCCAGTGCAATTATCTGTTTCATATAATTTTTAGAATTAACATAAATAATTTTCCTACAGAAAATTAATCAGTTTAGTATGTAATGAGTTCAGATGTCTTTAGTGGAAGTAAGAACAGGTGTTTTAGCCCACACTATTTCCCAGAGAGGCAAGAAAGTATCTTCTTTGAGATCATCATTTTGTTTGTAATCTGTAGTGATTCACCCGATCTGAGATTTCAAAGAGTTTTATAATTTTCATGAAACAATTTACAAATTACGCCATTTTGGGTCACACACACTCCGTATTTTTTAAATTTAGTCCTGCGAATCGTAATACTTCATAGGGGAAGTTATTTGCTACTGCGTGAATAAATGTGGTTTCGGTTACTTCTACGTACTTATATTAGATACTGTAATAATCTGTGGAAGAAAACCTAACTTCTGTTAGGGAACATTATACGACAATGAAAAAAAAATATGTCTGCTGTGCGAAAATATTTTGTTGCTTTCAGTTTCGATACAATACCTAAAAACTCTTTGGCGCTACAAATGTAAATTGTTAAATAAGGAGATCGTAAAAATGATCTAAATATTATACAAGAAATCTCGTATTTTAGTTAATATTAAGAACCGGCAGCGACACAAAAATATAAGTGCATGACAAATTCAACACATGTGTTACTGTACTAAAATTATTAGCTCTTCAACAACAACAATAATGGTACCGACGAATATGTAGGAGTTAAAATTTATGCTGCAGGAATTGAATTAGAAGTTCTGCTGGTCACTTTCAGGTACTTGCCTCATAGAATAATCGTCTGTTCCGCTGGACCAGTCTCTCTTAGATTACTTCAAAATGTCATCATACCCTTCAGAAATAGATTTAGTGTTTTGTGACCTACTGTCAACTACACTATTCTTATTACAATATTGAGTAACTCATTTTTTAAATCATGAAATCGGAAAGAGGTGCGCGAGCTTCCGTAGCACATTTTAATGCGCTTTCTCAGCATTTTGAAGGAGAAGCAAAGCGGTATCATTGAAAACTTCTCAGAATACTTTCGCTGTCAACCAATTAAGATAATTAATAAGAAATATTGAAATAAAATCACGATTTCTCTCATAAGGAATAGTTTAGTGTCGTAAATCTACGAACTAATTTTAAATTTCATTTTATATCCAAGGACATTTAGCTGTAAAGTAAGGTAAAAACAAATCCAACGCCTTGATTCATTTGCTAACAAAAAGCTTCATTTTCTAGAGGTAGCGCTTTCTGCTATACCCCTAAACTACGGAGCGAATGACTGTCAGCTTTTGGTCTTTGAAGTCTGCGATATTTATACTATATTTAAATAACTGTCTACTAAAAAAATAAATAAATAAATGTGGAAGTGATAGGGTGCGATTGTCGTCAGGCTTTGGAATATCTCAGCGATTATAACGAAGTTTATTTGTGCTTAAAAATATCTGCCACACGGCCTCAAGAGTTTTGGTGCAACTGGAGTATTAGAGCATAGAGCAATGCAGAAGCGTTACCATAATAATCCTGCAGAAAATGTACCACATTCCATTACCAGAATGCTTCTTCCTGCTATAAAACAGATGATGATGCTACAGTAAGGACGAGAACATTGTTATTTGGGGAGGGGGAATTAGAGTGTGCGAATTGTTGAAAATGTCCTGTTAGCTCCCATGTCGGCACAAAGTCTACAACTCTACACTTCGAATCGTTGACCTTATGTTCCTTGTTGTTGACATATATTCTAAAAGCTTACTGTACTGCGGTATTCTGTGTAATGACATTGCACGAATGCGTTTCATTCCTCGAGGTATGTAGGTATTCTGAATTTAGAAGCAGCAATTTCCTCCTAGACACTAGAAAACCACTATGAGAATCAACAGGACAGCAATCCACATATCTCTGACCAAAATTTCTATTGCACTGAAAATTTAAAATCTCTTTTAAAGACCTATATCTTGAGAAGTTATTAATGTTTATAACTAAATATCTACAAATCTAATGCAATAGTCGACTTTGTGCTCAAGATTCTAATTTGCGCGATTTCAGTCTTCTGTTGCAACGCAGAAGAGAACTGTGCTCTTCTGGGTTATTACGCAGCGAGTAGTGGTGATTCGTTATCGACGTTTCGAGACAAATCAGTCCTATCTTCAAGGGTCCGCTTGAAGATGGGACAGATAGGTTGTCCCAAAACGTCGGTAAGGAGCTGTCACTATTCGCTGCGTAATAGCCCAGAAAAGCGCAGTTCTCAAGACTGTATTTATTTAAGCCAGTGTTGGTAATTTAATTCGGTGGCGGAATATTTTGATACTCGAATTTTTTGTGGAACCCCTAATAAAATAATCACTTATATATGAAAGCAACAAAGTAGAGAACGAGTGACTAACAACAATAATAATTATTATTATTATAAGCGAATAATATATATGAGCTCAACATTATATTCGCAATTCTTTGAAAAAGAAATGAAAAAAGAGATTTACAATCGTGTATTCGGCTACGCATTTTACAGACCTTAACAAGGTGTTCTTTACTTTGCAACATTATGGGTTTCACGTTATGTGCTTCATTTACGCGGGTAGGAAATGTAAGCCTGTCGCTAAACAGAATTTCATACAATTCACGTCTGCTTGACACACTCTCTTGAAGAACACCTGTACCAAATTTCACGGAAATCCGAGAAACATTTAAGAAGTTTATAATCTCCCAGATGGGCAAAGGAACTCACAGACGGATGGACGAGGTCTCTACATAAGGCCAATAATTTACTTCCTAAAGGACACCTATTAAAATTTATACACCACGTGTTGTAAAATGAAACTTAAAAATTAAAACGCCAATTCTTAAAAATTTGCTTCTTTTTAAAACAGGATTCTATATTTTCCCATTATTGCAACAAGTAAGAAGTGTCTTAAAGAAAAAAAATCATTGTCAAGGAGAAAATAAAATAATTTTAATTATATTTTGTAGCAATTATAACCAAACGTTTATATGCTAATGGAATTTTCTAGAGAAAGCTTTGCCTTCACTTCGCTGAACACCTTCGGGAAACGCTGCTTTAAGTCACTGTAATACTTCGGTACAAAATACATTAATTTATCTAGACACGGTAGCAATCAGACTTCATTCTTGTACAAACACTAACAAAAAAACCTCGATTTCACAAAACAGGATATTCTTATTTTGTTCTGCCAGCTCTTTATATTGAACGCACAATGGAATTCTCATATCTACCCATCTGTGTGTTCACATGTTTCATAAGCAAATAAACATTAGGGATTTAAATGAAATTGTATATCTAGGTCTCTCTATTGAAATTTCAGGGAGCGATTTATGTTTGACCTCCACACACTTTTTACACGATCACCCTTCATAACTTTGTTGTTCCAACGCGCTCAGTCTGGCAGGCGATCCTGTTTCGGGAAACGGGCGTGGCTCACATAATCACATATATTTTTAATTAATTTTATTTACTTGTTGTTTTATTTACTCAATTTATTGTTGATAGAATTTTAAAAAGGCGTGCCCTACCAAGTTAAACAACTAAATCATATTTTATTAAAATAACACAGTCACTTGTACTCCCTCACTCACACCTCTCGTACGCGACTGACTTCCTTGCTGGACTGCTAACTTCCGTTATCCGCTCCTAACGTTTTCTCATTTAAATCTCTCCCCTCCCACCTATCACCAACGGTTCTGAATATACGTTGACAGATTAACCTAAAACGCATGGCCATGAACCGTCCGCAAATGACGCCAGCAATCCTAATAAACAACTATAATAAAAATGATCGGCTACATCTTCATAGAACCCGCATGATAGTATTACATTTAAAATAATAGAATTTTAATGGCTTACTGAACAAAAACTAGATTTATATAAGATCTGTATATATTACTTGGAAAAGTAACCATTATTGTAAATATTTAATGAAATAAAAAATAAATATTTAATTTAAATCTAACAAGAATAACCGGTAAGCTACGTGAATATCAATATACATTTATGATCTTATTTCGTTCAGTTTTTCTTAGACTGCGAAATGTTTCGGACAAAATTTGTAGAGAAAATCAAAACACATTTTTCTGTGTTCAGTAACTTTTTTAAAAAAAAAATTCGTGCCGTTTATGGAATAATGTTGATAAATATTGTAGAGCCGGACAGGCCACATGACAATATGGCGCATGTGCATTGCATGCCGTATAATTAAGGTTAATTAATTAATTATAATTAAGTTTAACACGCTTAGAATAAGTAATAAGCTACTTATTGCTTCACCACTGCAACACTGGTTGCAAGAACGCGCCTCACTGTTACATGTACAATAAACTGCCTGTCTTGGTTTATATATTTATTAACTTATTTACTCCAGATAACGTAGTCAGCATAGTTAAAAGCTTCAGGAGTAGATAACCAAAAAAATTTTTTATGATTGAGGGCCGCGGTAAGAAGAGGTTTTCTATCTCTCAAACGTTCTTGCCGGCTCTGGGACAGACCCAACCTGCTATTCAATGTTGATCTCTTCCCCGCAGGTAAACGGGCTGAACCGAAAATATGTCCACTTGCCATATCTAGTTCTCAGGTTCAGAAAAATTGGCGTCACAACGCCATTCGCTCATATTCCGCCATATCTAGCACAGTGCTAGTACTAACTGGTACAATTAACATTCACACTGGTCCAATTTTTGACAGATCAAGATGAGTGGTCAGCCTCGATTCAGGACGGCACTAAACACAGGAGACACATCCGGTACGAAGCAAATATGTTTGTATGATTTCAGGTTCCTTTCAGCCCGGTAAACATTCAGAGCAGATGTCGAATCCGGAAGGCAATAAATAGCTGCATGATGTGCATGTGCATATTTATGATCCGGTGTGTAGTTACTTGCAAGCCATCAATACCTGTTATACTCTAGCGGTATGTACAGGTTGGAGTGACCATCGCATACATGAATGGTGTTGAATTCTTCACTAAATTATCTTGAATTCATTATCCGAAATCAATATATCATACACGAAATTTCACAATGGGAGGAAGTGAGACGCCATATTACATGGATCACTCCACCAACGGAGATAATTTCACGCTATCTGATAGAATTTCGTTCTTCGCATCGCTTAGCGTAAAGAGTCTCCATGTTTGCAAAAAGCATTCCCAATAAATTATTTCTGTGTTAAATATTGTCAAAGCCCCAAGCTTTTTATCCCTACCACATTAACATTTAAAGCCTTAAATGTGTTTAAGTAATCTTCATCGTTGCACTGTGCATTTCGTAGAATCATTTAATTAGCACACCAACTAATGCACATACATAGTATTTATTTTATATTAAAACATCTAAAATTGCTCCAACATGTTTCGATCCTAAGATCATCTTCAGGAAGCTACACTGTTCCTTGCTAAAGTCACATTTTTTAAATACACTCATTGATTGATTTTCTTACATTAATTTAGTGTTGTGGCAGCATGTCGTATTGTGTAAGTCGTACGCCACTGAGAGTGCGCTTGCGATATGTCACTGCCACAATTCTACTTCAGGACAGTCGGCCTCCGTAGGTAGAATCCGACCACTGACCTGCCAAATACTAAAGGATTTATGCTGTATGTGTAACCTATAGCCTAACAGATCTGGGGCATTCGCTGTGTTTTTATTGTCTGTGGTATTTCAGTTTGTGAAATTCAAATTCTGTAATCGGTTCATGGTGTTTAAGTCTTTAATTAAGAGTCAAAATTATACATTTGGTAGATATGTCAGATTTGTGTAAAATTAGTAATTTACTTTATGATGGAAGGGAAATTGTAAGGAGTCTGAATAGCAGCTTACAGGGACAGAGAGTTTTGAGGTGGGTATAGTGAGCTAGCAGTTTCGATGTTTGTCAATGTCAAAATTGATGGCTTAGGGAACGTTTTGGAAAAATTGACGTTGTAAATTTTGATAGCTTTTGGACATCTTAAATCTTGCTAGGAAGATTTACAATATTAGGCACACTTGAACATTAAAAGAAATCAGTGAGCCGCGTGAAGGAGTTCACATAGGTGAAGACAATGAAACAACGTTACATAAATAGAAGCCAATGGTGTTAAAATATTCAAAATTTTTACTTTTGGAACTATTAGGAAGCAGAGAAATTTAACATTTTAGCCAGTCGGGAATAGTAAGAATATTTAAGGAGGGATGAACTTGAAGCTTACGAGTTTTGAAAACCTAACGCAAAGAAGAGTCTGTTTTATACCCTGAAAGTGAAAAGCTGTGTGAGTGATACCGAGGCTAGTAGTGAATAAATTTTTCAAAGAAGCATCCATACATTCAACACACCTGTAACTTCCAACAATTGTGAATTAATGTAAATAATATTAATAGTGTCCAGTTATTTATAAGATTACTGTTCCACCACTTCCCTGGGAGAAATGCAGGCATAACGACTGAAGAGCTGGGTGGGTTGTAATTGTGATGATCTGAATTCAAACACTAATCAGTGAGGTTGTTGTAAATACCTTGCCACGTTTCACACAACACTCCAAATTTTGGTGCCTTTCTAGAATACAGAAAATACTAAAGATGTCTGCAAAACAGAGATATTTAAAATTTAAATGTCATCCTTTATTGAAGCAGTGCATTAAAATGAAGAAAAGTCTTTTCAGTGCTGAATAAAATAGTAATAATTTCTTTCTTTTTTCGCGTGAGATGATAAGAATGTTTGTGTACTTAGAAATGCGAGCAGAGATGCATCCAGATTTCATACGAAGTGTCTGTCATATTTTCCAGATTACAGTCAAATAATGACAGGGCTCGATGGCTTCCTTTACAACTTCTCAGTATCAAGTGTCATGAAGATACGCACTGTGTCATGCGTATAGGTGGAAGGAAAGATGAGTAGACGGACGGAAGGACACAGCGATTGTAATGCGCATTTCGCAGAGAAGAGAACGACCTTCGAGGAGTTGTGCAATAAGAAGATGTAAGAATAACCTGACACTATATTATTCTCGGTGTACTTAATTACCATGAATTTTTGTTCGAGTAAACTAAAATATGGTGAGATTTTATACGGGACTTGCAGTGGGACTGTAACGGGAAGGACGAAATGATCTACTGATGAGAATATTCCAGTCAGACTAATGAATCGCTCAGGAGGCTTGCTTCTATTAATATTGTGGCATACGGATTTTGCCTGATTTAATACACTTACTACAGTCCTGAACTGAGTGGTTATTCTCTCGGTCTCAGACCGTAATTTGAGGCCTAGTTTCATACCTAAAGCACTGTCTACCTTTCATATTCTTAAAAAAATATTCCTCTGTCTGCTTTAGAAGCAGCAGCAGCCGCCGCCGCCAATTGGCCTCTTCCATGCCCAACTTGATTATCAACTGACCCCTGCGTCTTGTATAGCGGCACTTTCTGTTCTTTCTTGCGGTTTCTGTCGCAGCAACTTTCCTAGTGTGAAGAAATTTGTGGTAATTGTTTAATTTATTTTTTATCACGTTATTACTGCGTTTAAGTTAAACATATTATGTTCTTCTCTTATTTGTTTCTATTTTATCCATTGTGCCACAACCTGACACCGGTCTGAACAAGTATACCTGTGCTCTTTCGGTCCTTTTAAAATTTGCTAATGAAATTTTAGTACTCACTTCAGTAAGTACTGTCCATGTCTTATCGAATTTCAAAAACTCTTCTTCTAGTGCTGATATTCAGTTTTTATCGTCTCCAACAAAAATTAATTGTTATTAACTGTCTCGCCATTCATACGCTTGTCTTTAGCTCTTAGGCAGCCTATGCAGTCCTCTTGTTCTACAGTCCAGTAATACGAGATGTAAAGTGTCACTTTATCTTTTACAGCGTATTAACCTAAAGAAGTTTAGATATTTGACACTGCCAACCGATATGTATCTTCAAAATTGTTACTGAAATATAAAATAAACCTGAACGTAATTAACTTCGGTGCGCGAAAAAATTGTTGCATATAAATCCAGAGTTACAACATAAAATTTGATGAAACCTACGCCCAGTTCTAACAAAAAATTAACTATTCCTCCATCGTTAAATTATTGTATAAAAAGCATTAAGTATATTCTAATACTATATGGAACACAACAAGGGATTCCGAGAAACAGCATCGTTCAAAGATACATATTTTATAAACAGTTGGTTTATGTTGGTCTTATATATCATCGATTATTTTAAAGTTATTCCTTAGGACTTACTCCTAAGGTCTGCATTGTAATTACAAAATAAATTTTTCCTTATGGAAAATCACGAGCTTCATCTCTGCACCCTGAAGGATTGACTACATACCTGTCTCGGCGTACTGTGCCGTTGGCCAGGGTACATTAATTTCTAAACATTTTTCACATTTTTGTCCTCAAGCGGGTGTCGCGAAGTTGTATCTCGCTTTTACACCACCATTTAAAGGATAAAATGTTTCTAATCAGAAATAATCAAGGACAGTTGAAATAAATTTAATTACCGGTGGAAAATGTTTTTCTGATAGGGGGTACTGTTGGTATAGTGGCAGGAAAATCCTTCTTTAATGTTAATAGTAAGCTTCTCTTACGAAAATAGACGTTTCTATTCACTGGCTGAAGCTGGAAGTCATTTTAAAAAGCTTCAAATCTGATAAAAGACTTCTGTTGGTAATAAATAATCCAGAAGAACTTGAAAGACTTCCCTTCATCTATCTGAAAGCTGCCAGACAAGTATCTTTCTTCCACTGCTCCATATACAACGTCTGATTGACTATCATCAGGCCAGTGTCTACAACAAATCACTGTTGCTTTTTGGGAAGTCTAGAGCACTACGACTCATCCGTCTACTCACAATTGCTCTCTGTATGTTACTGAAACATTTTCTATAGTTCTTGTGACAATCTGACACTTTGTTACGTTTACGGACTGGTATACGTATGATCACTTTGTGCAGTGTCTGAGACTTGAGAGTAGGGCAAGACATGCCACGCCACTGTGCCTATTGTCAAGCAGGCATGACTGCATTTTCAGCTTGATGTGCAAATTGCAAGTTGACGTGGCTTATGTTTAATCTCCAAAACTATTGCATGGATTTCGAATAAATTTGGTGCCAGTGGTCTGCACTAAAGCGTGACAGTAGAATTTTAGAATCTGCTTATGTAGTTCGCACATAATGACTATAAAATTAAAGTCGTATGGAACTTAGCTAACTTCCTCAAAAAGTGTTTACCACGCAATATAATTTAATAAAACAAATTCTGAGCTCAATGAAATTAAAAGTGTACTTTAAATAATTTTGTCAATACTTTTAACGAAATAAGAGTAAAATAAATTTATAGCCTACTATATTAAATATGTAGTGCAAATAAAATTTCTGGTCTCGTTTTAAATAAAGGAGAACCACAGAAAGTAATGTAAGACTGTTATTATACAGAGCTTTAGAAATATTGGAATAACCCACAACGGACTATATATTTATACTAAAATTCCTCGGGCGGTATCAGAAGTAATACAGGGCCAACAGGCCGTTCAGTAAAGACTGTAAATCAAACATTCATGTGGAATTTTTATTTAGGTAATAATACATAAATTATTTTGCTACTCTTATCAGCATGAGACGCTCTGAAAAGCACGTGCATTGGCCAGGTATGTAATTAAGAAAGGATAGTCAAATTTCGAGACCCAGGAGAGTCTGGACCCACAAGAAACAAACACCATTTTGTACTACGAACAAGATGGTCAATGTACGTACGTCAAAAAGTGGTGCGTTAGAGGAAATATTTTTTGCAATGGAAAAGCAAGAATGATTTCCTTTGTGATGTTGTTGACACGTAGCTCTAAACAATATAAAACCGTTAAGCCTTGTCGTAAAGACGTAAGAATGTGTTTCATTTTTTACTGCTGTCAACATAAATGTTTCCATGTAAGAGTGACATATATTTTTTCCCCGATTTTAACCAAATTTGAAATATCTCGACAGACTTTCGTGAAGTCCTCAATATCATATTTCGCGAAAATACATTTATTGGAAACGAACTGATACATGTAGACAGGCGGGTAGAAGAACGGACAAACGTGACAAACCTCGAAACTGATAGGTGTTTTCGGCTACTTATGCGAACGCTTATAAAAATGAATGGTTGTCACGGTTTATGAACGAAAATCCTTCATTGATTACCAAAAATATCATTTGCGAAATAAAATTAAATAAGCTTTTATAAGAGGCTTTCTCGACACAAATATTATTGTAATTATGCACTTGTATTTTACCGAATAATAAGAACTGAACTTCTAGGAATCGCAAGAAAGATGTCACAGGGTTATTTAAGATAGCAACAGTTCGGCAACTGCCTGAAAGGGAAGAGAGGAACCATAAAAATTACAAATATGCCTACCTGGACTCCAAGGTTTTTATTTTTCCTGGACTTCACGAATAAGAAACAGGAGTGCTACGTAACCACATGATCGCGATAATGTGGCCTTCTGAGTCGTTACGCCGTTTTGTCGCATAAAAAGTTTCAAATGTGGGTGAGAGTACTGCTACAGTAAAGGTGATCCCCAACTGCAAGAAAACATGGTGTCAAAATGAATGAAATAAGAATGTGAGAACTAAACACTTGGCCGATGAAGCTGTTTGTCCCTCCAGAGAGAGAGAGAGAGATGCAGGACAATAATAATGTTCACGACAGACAGTTATGTAGACGCTAAGATCGTGTTCGTCTTGCATGGTTCGGACATTGGAATGACCTGTAAAGAAACATTTTCTTTAAAAAACACTGTTTCAATTCATCTATCATGTCGGATATAATGATAATCTGCCCTCCTAGGATGGAGAGAAATGTGGACTTTAATCCCCGGCGTGGAAGGGACGCTAAGAACCCAGAGCCACGTCATGTCAGACCCTTTGCTGCCCTGTCCACACAAGGCCCTTATCTCTACGCTGACACGCCAACAAGATGGATGACAAGTTTTTACGCGTACTGAGCCGATAGCTGATATCGTCATGAACATTACTTCTTCCAGCACTTTTTATTATTGCTTGAACCGAACCATCTTCACAGATCTGAAATTCGTACACACGTTTGTCTTCTGATGTCACAAGCTAAGTTAATGATTTCGAAACCCTGACGAAATTAACATTAAAATTTTAAAAAATGAATCAATGGATAAGAGTAGTTTATGAGAATGTAGCCGTCACTAAGAACTCTGTCGTGTTTCACAGAATTATCACACTAATTACATTAAACGGTCTGTCACTGGTATCTGTCACATTGTCACAAAAAATTTCACATAATCTGGACCGTGCATCGTGATATATTTGTTTAACAAACAACCAACAAGATGCACTTTTTTCTTAATTTAGTATAATAATCTTTCCTCTACATGTTTCGCATAGGGTAACTATCCATCATCAGGAGACAGTTACTATACTGTATATGCAACATATGGTATTTACTGTGCATCGTCATTGACTAGCTGCTAACACGATCATAATGGAACCCTGATCGTGTTAGCAGCTAGTAACTGCATTCTGATGATGTGTAGTTACTCTATTCGAAATATGCAGAGGAATGATTATTAGAATAAATTAAAAAAGAAAAGTGCATCTTATTGGTTCTTTTTTAAACAGTTTATCACAAATATTAGAATAAAAGTGAAGATGTGTAGAATGAAATAAATGAGACAAAGCGTCTTTTTCTGATAGCAACTGGTAAAGAAATACCCCGATTTTAATGGAAAGAGAACGTTCACTGGAACTGCCCCTCATTTATTTTCTCAGACAGATACAGTGAACTCACTCATGCACGGAGAGGGAGCACGTTGCAACATTTGTTTTGAAATCCTTATTTTGTAAACGAAATAAAGAGATAATCGATTGCAACAAAAAGCTACGTACAATATGACACTTCCTCTTATTGTTTCGTAATATGCAAACTTCCCACGTTTACTTATTTTAAATACAACCCCCATTTTATCTACCCCTATATTTTGTTAAAAGTCGCCCAAATTTTGCGACACCCCTGAACCAGTACGGGACATATTGACATATTGACAATTTTCAACAGAACAGTCAGTAGTAATGCACAATAAACTGCATCAATCTTGAGGGGAAATACGTGACAAATGTACTTATGTAAAATTACGTCCTTATTAAGTGTTGTTTGAAATTCACCTCCAATGAGGGAAACTCCTAAACTCAAAAAACATAAGCCTTAATTAATATTCTAACCTGACAAGTTCAAAGTAAAAATCATAGTCACCATTCCACGACCGCTTCCTAAAACCACTGGATGTGGTAAATTCAAAAGAAAATCACTGGGATCTATTACTGCTGTGTCTTCAGCAATTAGACAACAAAGTATCCAACATGTGAAATTTTGACTTTGTAATTATCAGGCCCCGGTTCTTGAATCAGTCCCACAAAATATTTCGCTGTCTTCTTTGTTGCGAATTTTACCAGTACGAAATCGTTTGGATCGATTGGATAGGTAATGCAGTCCATTCCATTTTTGCAGTCTGTAAATTTGTCGGTTTCGTGGGTGGTAAAATCTGAATCATATCAGTCGGAGTCTGTTTCATACAGTGTCGTGACATGTTTGGACTGTCTTTCCAAGTTCTGGGGACTGATAGTCTCATGTCATCAGCAAGATCCTGAACACGCTCCTTCTCAAGAGTCAGATTCAGAATTTTTTATCTTTCCTTGAACTGTCCGCCACTTCTAATTAGTCTGGGACAAACTCTTGGATATGGACGACCCGTTCAGCACACACCTTCTTTTCCAAAGAGCTGCCTACTTGTGCCTATGATGATGTTGTCAGGCCCACTAACCGTGCACCGAGTGTCAGTTACTGCCACCGCATAGAGCAGATGTCGCTCTAAAATCTTTATCACTGAAAACATTTCTTGGAAACGGCCAAATTTCAGACTTTTAAAACACAGAAATATCTAGGAAGTGTGTCATCCCCGTTGTGTGTGTGAAACTTGGAAAATTGTATGTAGTCAAACACAAATGTGCATGCTTATAGTAAGATCATAAGTTCCCCTAAGACAACCTGAAGATGGCCAGTACAGGCCGAAACATGTAGTTGTCCATTATATAGTCATTAAATACATCTCATGTGACACATTTGTGTTTGACTACATACAATTTTCCAAGTTCCAAAACAGAGAAATATTTTTATGGTAAATACGACAGGATATGTCCAGGTGATTGTACTTGTGGGATAACGTGTAGCTATTTCTCCGAACCCACCTCACCCCTCTCCCGGGGTGGGCTACCATCCGGTCATTTTGTGCAACAGCGTATTTTGCCTTAAAAGGTGCCATGATAGCTTTGTCAATAGACTGCAGACGATATTTGTAGTGTGGTGGAAAACTGACCATGACAGTCCGTTCCTTATGTATTACCTAACCATCATGCGATTCCCGAAATGCACAATAATCGCTGGCTGCATTTAATGCAACATCTTCAATGATTAAAAAGATCGCAATACATGCGTTTTGAAACACACGACATATTTACAAAAACGGGAGAAAAAGTCAAGAGGAAACATACATTTTAGGTAGCCATAGTCTAACCTTACTTTGACAGCAATGACAAATTTAATTATTTGTAACAACTGAGTCTAATTTATTTTCTAATTTGCCTTTGTGCTACATTTTCAGATAGACTTCTGTTTTCAAATGGTTTACTTCTTTACAGATAATATATTGACAAAATATAATAAGATACATAAATGAAGACCGGAATTGCTAAACACGTAATTTGCAGGTTTGAATAAGCCCAAAATGCGCCTGACGTCGCCGGATAATATTGTGTAATATTACATTTAACTGGTCATAATTATCATATTCCGCGAGTATGTGAAAAACAGCGTAAAGACTCACCTCTTCAACACTATATGGAAAAAGTTTGCAGCATATTTCGAGACAACACTGTGGGCTTACGCATGACAGCAACAAAATTAATATTTATACGTCCAAATAAGCATCACCAGCGTCAATGCCAGACAAATGGCCAACTGAACTGCAGTCGGTGTGACACGAGAAGCTTACATTGTTGCCACATCGTAGTAGGAGCAGGTTTCCGAAACTTTTAAAAAATACTGTGTGATTTACAATGTTCAAACGTACCCTTGTTCAAATGTGTCCCTTCCGCCCTTCACTGTCTTTACGACCCATTTTGACAGTGCCCTCACATTTATGCCTTGACTTTCCAGTTCATCCCTTCTCCCCAATCAGTTTGTTACGTCACCTCGGGCTCGACGTCAGGCGATACGACTAGACACTGATCGCCGCCATATTTGGGCTTCTTAACCGGTAGAGTCACGCTTCGAATACAGGTGCGGAGTTCACATACTAAGAAACATGTATTAAATGAATATTACATTCACAGTTTTTTTTCCTACTTCACATAGCGCACACAACTTCTCCATTAAAAATATATTATAAGAAAATATCCGTACTAATTTGAGAATAATACAGAATGCATAAATTTTATGGGCTTAATATTGTAGCTGGAAGTTTATATACTAAATCATTTACTTTATACAATCAAAACAAGGCGCGTCCTCTGAGAATTTGGGATTTTTTTCAGTGGTCGATATTGAATTTACCGTTTTCCAGATATGATGTCGCACGATTTTGTAGATAAGTGCTCCTTTAAACGTTCCAACCTGCAATTTAGGGTAATCTTTTACCCAGAAAGTGGAGCCAGCAGTTTCCTCTGAAACACCGACATCTGCTTATCTAACGACACGGCGTCACACGCCAAAGGACTATAATCTTAATTGACTAGGTTTTTAGGAATGTAGCCGTGCAGATGTTGATTTATATCCAATGTGAAGAAGACCCTTATTGCCACCATCTTTGAGGCTTGCAATATGTGCCTTTCAAAATTCACAGCGGTCTCTTCCAGTTTCTCATTTCGTCATTCAGAGCAAGAGGAACTCCATATGCTATGAATCATGTATTATTTTACTGATCCGAGGATTAATTAACAAAGGTAGAGAGTTGTAGGAACACCATGTATGATAAATAGTCACGTATTAATGCTGAATCACGTGTGCAGCATGGTCTTGAATTCAAAATATGACCGTATAGCAATATTATATCTGGAACAGAGAAAACGACACTGTCGAGAATTACGGTGCTTAAGTACCAAGCCATGATGATGTATGGTGGAGAGGATTAATATCCCATGTATTAAATTTTATGTTGGATGGAGATGAGAAGGCCAGAAGTCAAATTTACATTACGGCCGCTTTATCTACAAACAAAAAGCTTTCTTCCACCCGTTCCTACCTCCTGTATTGTACGAAAAAACTAGGTATTTTACACGAGTTAGGGGCACATCATTTTCCTGACAGATCGCATCATTTTTCATATGCCGTCTCTGGTGACAACATGTTATGCATTTTATTGTTGTTGTAAAATTCATCCCTTTGTGCTGCATCATATTAAAATTGACATAGCGATTTCTAATAGCAGGCTCTACCGATTCGCCTTAAGTCTGGGTACAAGTGTTTACTTCAGCGTATTGCAGATAGGGTTATGTTTTGACTCACCGCATTCAAAGAAGGCGCTAGAGGTGGTCTCCTTTGGCTCGCAGTTACGCTTTTCATCAAGGCTCGTTCTTTGAACACCGAAGAATTAGGATTACGCAAGCCGCCTGGAAGTGACTCACGACAGCTCTCAGATAAAATAATGCTCCTGTATAATACAAGGGTGGCTAATTCGTAACAGCGACCAAGCTACTGACTGTATGGCATAAGCATCAAGACAAGCGGAGTGATCTTGCTCTTTGTCAACGAGAACCAACCGTTTTTGTGGCACACCCAGTAGCTTATTCAATAGATATTGAGGTGTAAAACGGCCTAGGCGTGACGTAAACTGATCAGTACGAACTACTGCTGAAGATTAAGAGAGACGGTAGCTGTTCATCAATAGGAAGGCTAATGTTCATATTGGAATGCTGTACC
>Ga0136643_10006748_pt1 | contig 16472 bp, 10 predicted proteins | sample TergutLab28metaG_FD_96883 | JGI IMG/M metagenome (GOLD analysis project Ga0136643, IMG submission 96883) | Labiotermes labralis P1 segment gut microbial communities from Petit-Saut dam, French Guiana - Lab288 P1 (version 3) (version 3) | ecosystem: Host-associated > Arthropoda: Insects >... | reverse complement strand
CGGCAGGGGGTGGTACGGCATCGCTGTGGTGGGGGCCCAAATCCCGCGGGACTGGGCGCCGGGGAGAATGGGGGCAAAATTATTTCCCACAATACACCTTGGCCTCTGCCCCCCCCCCCCACAAACAAAAGTGCAAATCTGTTCACAGGTAAATCGAGAATTCTGGTCCGTCTGCATGGAACTTGCTTAATGTCACGTTTCTTTTGCCTAGAATTTTGAACTGACTTCTGGATTTTTGGAAAATATTTCAGCCCCGGTATTCTTATCACTTTCACCCTGGGATAGACCTGTAAGTTTCAGTGGCAAGTGGATGTGGCCTCGCAGTAACTTGTACCTTAAGTGAGATTTATGTGACGCAAATTTTTAACATAATTTACATTTTACAAGAAAGTCACGAATTAACTCGTGCTTGTGTATGTTTTAAGTGCAATGGATAAGTTTCCTTCACAATCGCCGAGGTGTGGTTTCCATGCGTTTCGGTTTTCAGGTTTACATAACCCAGTAATCTGGTAAGTGGATGGATACCACTTGTCAGATCGCACATTGCCATAAATCGGAAGATAACATGAAATTTCAGTTTAGGAGTTTCAAAACAGCCCTACAGTTGGTACATACGTTATGAGAATGTGTTACCGTGAACCATCAACACGTTTTCATAAGCTGGTGACAGGAAGTCGTTTCACTTTGAGGTTGCGCTCCTGAAATTCGCAACGTACAGCGAAACAACGGATCATTTTTTCTTTCAAGAATTAACGAAATTATAATTAGAATACCCGAGGAAACGCTAATCCGTGTCCAGTCTGCCTTCAAGGAATCTGTGGACGCCAGAAGTTGTTATCGTCAAAGCAAAATGGCTTTGTTCTGGGCCACGTTCAACACGGACTGCCCCTGAAGCAGTGTTACATGTTCCTCAGTACACTTTTTTGTACCTCAGAAATGAGTAATATTACAAATGAATTATCGGTGGTTTGTTTTGCAACGTGTTTAGTCATTTGTTTCTGCAGTACAAGGCCAGTGACGGAGAGATGATTTCCTTATCCCGTCCACATCCTGGCCTTGTGATAATGACGTACATAGCTCGACCACGTGTTTATCAGTCCTTGTACAGTGTGCAGTGTTTGAAGCTGAAGGAAACTTACTCCTGACACGATTTCTCAATATCAAGGTATGTTTCTTATTTCTTTTGTTTTTATTCAGACATGACTCTTGAAGAACAGAAGTTTTTGGTTCGGAAATTCAGCGTATTGCAATTGAAATTATTGTACATTATTGCGACAGCTGTTGGACTGTGTTCAGACGCTACAAACAGCCGCGCAGTGAGTTGGTGCAGCCCCGCTGTTTACTATAGAATGTGGTGGTTGTGGGATTAGACGCCGTGTGCTTTGACGGGAATTTATGCTGCTGCATATTTAATTCCATTCAAGCCGAAATTCGGATTATCGCAACTTTAGTATTGAGGGCCTTCAAGGCCTATTGATGTCTGTTCTGGTTGGACAGTAACAGCGAAAAATAGTATGAAGAAGGATGTAATATTTTATGTCAAAATTTACCTCAAATTTTTCATGTACTTATACGTACATAGGGCATAGTTACTGCATTTCAGATCTTTCAAGCCTTGCAAAGTGGGCCGTGATAGCTCAGTCGGTATAGCAACTCGCTACGTGTTGAACGGTCTTGGGATCGATTGCCAGTGGGTTTGAGATCTTCCACGCCCTTCCAGACCGGCCCTGAGGCTCCATATGGCGCCTAGGTTAAATATTAAAGGTGTACCTCTCCTCCCCCTGTGGGACTCCGTATCTGTTCTGGGACGAACATTACCTTTTCCTTTTACCAATCCATCCAGACGGAAACTATCATTGATAACGGATATAAATTTTATGATATACAAATGTCAGCGCAAATATGAAATTTATGGTAGACTCTCGAGGAAAGACTGAAGAAACGGTAAAATAAAAATATTGTATATAGGCATTTTGTGAGTACCCCCAAGTAAATGGTTCATCTGTAGAGACAAAGCAGATGAATCCGGCTGATAACAGTGGCGGTGCGTACTGTCTTCTGCCGTTTGGACACCGGGGTCGTTCGCTCAAATTCTGCTAGGGGCATTGTGGTATGTTTTGTTGTGTGTGTATGTTCTTTGTAGGTTGAGGATGGGCGGATACCAGGTCTTAAGATGGCCTTGCTGGTATCTGTAAATAGGATTTAGAAACCGGAATAACGGAAAGCCTTGTGCGGCTTTGGCCTTTGGCGCTGTTGAATAGAACCGAGTATAATCTGCCTGTCGCGTCCAAGAGTTGTTTATCGGAGTTTATAGATGTACTTCCTTCTGCGTTGTATGTATAGGTTTACCTATAAGCTTACATGTGCGTGGAAAATATTGTATTCATTGAGCGATATGTACGATACTGAATTAACCATGCCGAGTTTACGAATGCGTGGAGCCATGTTTGCACGTCCTATGTCTTCTTGGAGTGGTGCTTAACGAAGCCAAGGAACAGCGTTAACGTTATTTTATACTGTTGCTGGATAAGCGACTGTAAGCTGTTACGACTGCTCCATGAACTTTAATTTGTCGTATGTAATTAAGTGACTGAGACTCATTCATACCTTAAAAAAAAAGAATCGCTCCACATTCGACCGAGCAGCTGTAGAAAAAATTGTATTTCTGTGTTTGGTAGCCTGAATCAGTCGCATAGGACACCCCGTGATAACCAGGTTTCGGCCATAGGGTGGGAAGGTTACATATCCTTTGTCAACCACTTCCTATAGGGACGTAAGTATTTGAACAAACGTTATGGGGCTCGGGCATGAAAGCACCATAGCATCCTGGAGTGCATGGTTAAAGATGGATATAGAAGGACACGGTGCAAGCATAGGGGCTTTCGCTTCGTCATGAAACGGATATGGAATTCTCAAAATTCGTCAGAGCGCGAATCAAAGGAAACTGTCCGAAAGATGTTTATCAGTTGCTAAGGTAACATGACTCGTAGGAATTCTGTAGCCCCAAACAATGACACCCATTTCCTGATCTTATGCAGATATATTAAAATATTAATTTTATGTAAGCGGGATATTTCTTTGGCCCTAGTTTCTTATAAAATTAAGAGAAAGTGATAGCCTCCAAGATTCAACCAGTGCCATTCATCAAGACCATTGGAGGTCGCCCACCCAACCCGCTAAACATACAGTATGGCATTATCTGCAGGCGATGCATGAACTTCATACAGAAGATAACTTCATTATGGTCATTGCAGCCGTGCACGATATATTGGGCGGACCCGTTTAGTAAATGATGTACTGTAGCTTAGCTTCGTTTTTCAGGGTTGCTTATGCTAAGTTCATATGAGCAGGGATAATAGTTTTCTGCCAAAGCACCAGGCAGTGAAATATGCCAGAGCAGAGATACACAGTAGATGATAAATCGAAGGTGTTACGATGGGAAGACAAATTTCATACAGAAGTTTTGGTATGTTCGCGGACCACAGGTTGGTAAAACTGTTATTTGTGAATTGAAATGACTCGGGGATCCTAACTGGTCGATGTCGGTGTTTGAGGTTTTGTTCGGTTCTGTTAACCAGTTAGTGCATCCGAGCGTGTGATTGTTCGGCCAATAAAGGTACTGGCCGCTGATTTATCGACCGCAGTTCGATTCCAGAGAAGCTGTGGGCTCGTCCAACACATAGCGTATTCACTTTGCCTGTAATGGGAGTTGCTGGACCGTGACGCTGCTAACGTTTAATGCAAAGGTGTTAAGAGTTCTTTACGGTTTACTATTTCATTTTCCATTTATCTGGGTATTGGAGTAACACTGGAGGTCTAGGGAATGAATTCCTCATGTAATATACATGATGTGTGTGCATTGGTACTGTATAATCTTAAGTGAAAGACATGTAGTAGACATAATAATAATAATAATAATATGTGAACGTTAGTCGCATATTTTAATTAATGGACTACATCTGGTTGTGTTTGTGGATCATTCAAAAACAAATCGCTGTCCTTCAAAAACCACTATAATCCTTTATTCTATTACTGCTACGTGTTGCGGTAGTTTTCGACCATCATCTGGCTATCAATACGATATTGCAAGACGAACAGATGTGCTGTGTGGGACCCTGCAGGTTTAGAAAAGAAATTACGAAATAAGATTGCATATAATTGTAAAAATCTGGTAGTAGGCTAGTGGGTGGTTGTAAAGTTACAAGTCCTCTAGGATATGTGATGAAGTTCAATATTATGTTGTAGAAATCCGATTGTTAAAATAAAATTTATGTTTCTAAAAACCGAGTCGAGACGTCGTTAGTGTGGGTGGAACTGATGTTCTGTATATATCACGCCAGAACGATGAAGTTGGCGGTACAGACATGTTCAGATTTTTTTTACGTCATGTGTCTGCCATCTATCTAGAAATTCATGAACAGGATAATGAGTTTGTTAAACGAAACCGGGATTGTACTTTACTAGTTGCTTTTATCCCATTTTTGCTGTGTGGTTTACAGGAATGCCATTTGATCCTGCTACATTAATCGGTGGGCCATAACATGCCTTGCTATGTAATTTTTAACTTACATTTTGAGTATACAAAGAGACAGTTTTCACTAGAGACAGACAGGGATTCGAACCCGCAGTCCCAGCAAAGCGAGCGGTCGCAAACCGAAGCTTTAGACCGCCCTGCCACAGGGATCGGCTTTGCTATACATACAGAGCAGAATAATTAGTAGAGAGAGACTTTTTTTTATTTCCTCCGTTAATTTTTGTAGATTAACATTTTTTTCCCAGCACACCTTGTATGTACGGTGTGTTCGCGATGTGTTTTGTTGTAATGTCGATGTGCTGTTGGGAGATTGCAGTACGTTGCGTAATTCATTGCCTTAGCCTTGAGTGCCATGTTCTTGTTTGAACATGATCACTGCAGATCATTGCACTCGTTTAGAACAAGTTGGTGTAATGTTTGGTAAGAGCAATAAGCCACTGTAAAGACTACATCGCTTTAAAGGGCAGACTCTAAGCATTTTTCAGATGCGTTGGCTGGGGCTTCTTCCGTCTTTTTGGGAAACCTTCATTTATTGCAGACGTAGATTTATCGTTATGTAGCTAATCGTATTACTGGATTAATTCTGCACGGCGTCATAGTTCTTTTTACATCTATATATTCATTATATCGAAAGATATTTAAAGTAGAAATTGTAAGTTGTAGTTAGTTGTGTTATACAATCATATGCTTAGTTTTTGCCTTCCCCACGAGGAAATCTGTTGATTTCAGCTTAGCGTAAATTTTGACTAAACGAAATTGGCCAAATTGCTTATAATGAAGACGCCTAATAACATTTCTAATCAAAAACCGTTTAATAGTTCTGGGTATGAAACAGACTTTGTATGAACGGGATGCAAATAAGTAGTGTAGCCATACAAAGACTCGTATGTATTCCCCTCTTCTTTTCATTAGGAAGATATGTTAAAAACAGGATTAAAAGTTCTGTTGTGTGCTTTAGAAACAAACAGACTTCATATATATTTGTCACTTAAAGGTTCATTGCACTGTTACTTCTTAAATTCATTTCGAAACGGCATTATTCGGGAATGAGACAAATAGATGCCCATAGGTAGAGCACGTTTGAAACGTGATGGCACACGCGCAGAAACCAGATTTGGTCTTTCAGCGAAACGGACGAGTCCATTTAAATTGGCGGGGGGTCAGTTCAGTCGACTACTGGCAGGCGAGGTGTGCGCATCAGTGGTAGTAATGGTAGTAATGCTGGATACACCATGTTCTGAGGTACTGTGCAAGACTACTGGCTACCCACTCCACTCGCATGTTTCCCCTTTACTTCCCCTACCGTGCGTCACCGTGTGCCATCAGGTTTCAATTGAGCTCTACTACAGTTATTGCTCCTGGAGTTCAGGCGACCGGAGTGTGGGAGGTTTCCAGTGTCAGAGGGTTAGTGCGCGGAGCTGTACGTCTTTGTGGTGTGTTATGGGTAACCAAGAGAAAACTGCGAGATTTCATGTTTTTACTGCAATGATTGTGTTGGTAGATAGGTACGCACTAGCGTTTTGGCGTACCTTGCGACCTCAATCTTAACGGGAGACTTGTTGACCTAAGGTTATGGTGTTAAGGAGCGTCGGTACATAACTACGACGTCATACTCCAAAATATATGTTCTGTAAACTTTACCTTCACTTGTAGTTTGGACGACCCAATATCAGATGCGTTGTAAATTCGTAGTCTTTGTTGTGAAGCATATGAACAAACAAGACTTTTTAATTTCCGAAACATTCCACTCTTCCCAGCTCTACTCCAAAAGCGTTAAGAACAGGGGAAATTGGAAGAATTAAGAATAGGGGAAAGTGGGTTGCTAGTGTATATGACTTGCATATTAGAGCTGGTCTTGTGTTATGTAACAGTGACAGATGCTAGGTTCCGTCATGCATGGGAGAGGAACCATAAGCTATGTTGTCAGCCCAGAATCATGCGAGGAACACCTGCAGGCACTTCCGAAAAGAAAAAAAAGAGCAACTGGATTTATCACGACAGCCGATGGCAATATCATGACAAAGTGGCTTAATTCCTTCTGTCCAGACTTAATTGCAGAAAAGTACAACAAAGTGCTGTAGGACCATGTTGCGAGATTAAGCCAGGCGGCACTTCCAGGAATTTGTGGACTTCAAAGTTAATTTCTAGGCTTTCTTTTGTGTTCTCAAGCAAGGAAATATAAAGGTGCAACACGTGTTGTGTAGGGAAAGTTAGGGGTTTAGCTTGTCACTTCTAACATCGGCTCGATATGAAGGTGCACTCGGTTTGCAGACGGACGTTTCGAACAGTTTTTGTATCTTGAATTGTTAAAGAGCACGGGAAAATTGTTCCTATGTAAAGAACGCTTGGGAAAGCCAGGAGTAGATGGGATAATATTGAACTAGATTGTAAATAAGGGAGGGAGGTATATGTACCAGCGGTTAGGCTCCAGCGAACACGGGGATGAATGTTGGGGTGCGGGAAGGTTTGTGACCACTTTAGTGGGTAATGGCTTCTCAACATGAGCTGCCCCTCAATTTACTTGTTAGATGTGTTGTGGTGTTTGGAAAATTTCTGCTTTATTTTGGTTTACAAAAATTCGCCCGGAGCTGGTCTGACAAAAACGCCAATGACGTTCTGATCAGTTCTGTAATCTAACCGTGTGACCCAGAGATCCGTCGTCAAAGCAACGAAAATGTAGCTGTAAGTAATTCCTAGTTTATGGTGATGGAGTTGCATACAATCCGATTCACTGTGACGTACGCTGCGAGGCCGAGGAAATATTGGAACATCGAGCGTGTGATGCAAATTTTTTGTGTTAGACTCTAAGACTGAACAGGGAGCATGCAATACTGCATAGTACAAGCAGATGGCAGTGTGAACATTATGGCGGTGCGCTCCATGAAACGAACGGGGCTCGTGATGGTGGTGATGATGATGATACAAGTGTGTTGTGAAGTCGAACAAATCATTTGTCGGAACCCGGAGAGGGGGGTCCCTCAAGGACAGTAATTACGTTTTAGTTCCTTAAAAGCATTTGTTTACACAGCAGATTGCCTGCAACTGAAAGACGGAAATTAACTAATTATTAATTAATTGCTGTATGCCCCTGAAATTCGTTTGAAACACGTCAGTCGATATTTTGTTTCTGCTTGAAGGTTGCAAGATACGGTGAAAGGCAAATTGAGAATACAAGCCATGCAGGCACATGGAGAAGTGGAGGCGTACTTCCACACATACACACACCACACTCAGTCTCGACATTGGATGAAGATTACAGCCTAACACCCCATAGTTTACCCCAAGGGGAAGGGCCCACGGTGTACCCATTGAATTGGAGGCTGGGTGGGTACCAGAGCAAGCCTAGACCGTAATCAAATTAACTTCAGGCCCGCCATCTCGTGAGGAGCAGGAATATATTTGGCACGAAAGATATGCCATTTGGGTACCGGTAACCCGAACTTTAAAGCAGGTTTCGCCGGATATGTCGTCACTCACTAACTAGTACGGACCGGTGGTGGAACTTTTTTTTGTTAACAGTAAGGAGAATATGAGTATCAAGTTGCAGCAAGCGGTGCGGTCATGCCAAGGTCTGCAATTACTGCGCCCCTCCACTTGCCGCTGTAAGTGTAATGACATCATGTGCTGTAGGAAGCGGGTTGCCGCCCGATTTCAAGGCCCCCACTGTCACTCGAACTCAGTTCCGTAACTGCGGTCGCGCCATCTCTGTCTAGACTCTGGCATTTTGCCATACTTTCCACACAAGCAGACTCAAAACATACCGCCACTGTTTGAGTTGAAAAAAAAGCGCCTCGTGTGTTGCTGATTCATGTGTCTGCACTGCTGAAAGGTCATATGCAGAACATTTTGCGCGACCCCGCCCGCTTCGACGACCAAAACATGAGCTCGGATAAGACCGCCATGGCACAGGCTGTAGAGATTTTGCCATACATCATTATTATTACGTATCGGAAAAATACACGTTCTGGAGCTTGGCGTCGAAGTACTCATTCTTTGTAGACGTAAGGAACAAATTTTATATGCATAATTTTAAGGGGAAATACCCAGTCTTAAATGTCATTTTGTACCTTGCACTCGACGTTTCGCATTTATTATTGTCAAGGTTCAGACTTGCAGATGTAGAGGGGATGGACACAATACTGGAAACAGCTGTGAAAGACGCACACATTTCTTAATATTGAGTTGGGTCACCATTTACCTGTAATACAGCTTCTCGGAATAGACTCACCAAAGTTACGAATAGTTTATAGCGGAATATTGTACCATTTTTATGAACATCTAGTCCATTGAGAGATGATAGTGGAGGGATTCTGCTTCTCACCCAACCCTGTCCACAGTGGTTGGACAATAAGTCTGGCGATTGTGCTGAGCAGGGAAGGTCTTGAAGTGTATCTTTATGCTGCTCAAACCAAGACTGCATACTTCTGGCTGTATGTATGGGCGAATTGACATCTTGAAAAATTGCGTCATTGGTAGGAAACGTGGTCTACAGAATGCGTCTGGTTAGGAAAAATGTCCACGTAGTCACTGGCAGTTATTCGACCATTCAGAGTAATTATATGACCAACAGAATACCAAGATGTTGCTGCCAAAATCATCACAGATCTGCATCATTGTTTCACAATTGGAACCAGACGTTCTGGATTATAGGCTTCCTTGGGCATTCTCCGAACACAAACACAGCCTGTTGGGAACAACGTGAAGGACGACACATCTCATCTCGTCTGGCCATATTACGTATTTACAGTCATCAGACGTTCAGGTTTTGTGATCATCACACCTTGTTTTTCGCCTTTTAGCGTTGTTTTCAGTAACAAGAGGTTTAGCGATTGCAGCTCGAGTGTGAATGTTGGATTTGTGAAGCTCACGTCGGACTTTTTTTGTGGAAACGGGTCTTCAAGACGAATATTGAGTTTTGCTGTCACCTTATGCCGCAGCTGTTCTGGGATTTTTAGACACAGTCCTTTTTCAGGTAGGCGATCTCTTTCTCTTAGTTTTGGTTTTCGGTTACTGTTCCTCTTAGCCGATGATGTCTTCCCTTGATTTGTGTGCGCTGTCATAACCTGGGAAATTGCTGTTCAATATGTACCCAATAAAGTAGCCGTTTTGATCACATATGCTACAGCTAAATGCGCAACACCAGTCTGTGTCGTCTTTGAATATATGAAGAGTTTACATTTTGCGGTACTTTCATACGAACTCATACTAAACATGATCTGTAATGCATGGCAGTGGCACTACACAGCGTAAACAAACAAAAGAATAACGAAAGATGCTCACAACTAACGTTCTTGCAGTGCAGCCAACACAAGCAGTGCCATTTCTATATTATCGAGTGTTCCCATTTTTTGTTCATTTCCTGTATATAGAAGTCAGATCTGTATATATTTTCAATTAACCGTGATATATATACCTTAGGTGTAAAACGCGTATTCTTGGTACGGTTATAGGCCCAGTCTGAAGGTTATTGTGGAAGTGACCCGGAAGTACTTGCAGACCAGCTCGTCTACTTTTTGTGTCAATCACACCTTTAAGTTGCAGTCCTGTTATCACAAACTGGGCTCTGGAGACGGTGGTTTAACCGTGAAGGCCAAACGGATTATTAGCATGATCGCGACTGGCCGTAAAGGTTAGGAAAGGCAACGAACAGCACTCAGCTGGATGGTATTGTACGTAAAGGTGATATCACGAAATAAGGCTGGGAACGTGCAGACTGTTAGGTTGGGAAAGTGGATGGTATTACGATCCCCAGGCGACGCAACTGTTGGCGCCGCTAATAAATATATTGGCATTGGAAATTTGTTTAGTGATACTCCTGCGCTACAAATGGCAAGAGTCTAAGGGCATACCGGCTTGGACGTATTCAAGAAATGCGAGCGCATGCCCACGCACCCAAACAAGTGTACATTTATTCAGCAGTACTTCTGCAAAAAAAAAAGAATGGTGACTACTTAACAACAATTGGGACTTTCGATTATTGGTACGGGAAAGAGATTCTTTCCTTCTCCAAAGCTTCCAGTGCTCACCCGTCCTTCTCTTGATAGACTACCAGGAAGTGCAGAGACCGGGTCACGAACCCGAGGTTAGGAATGAGTGGAGTGGTGCCTTCACTCCCCTTGATATCGGACCCAGGGACAGTACCTTTGCAAGAATGCGACAGTATGTGTCTCCAGGAGTACATGTCGGTCAGTACAAACGAGGGGTAACATGGATGTATATGAAAGGAGAACATTGGGACGTGTTTAATTGTTTTATGAAAGACTGACCACGATGGAGTGGAAGTGTAGCTCCAAACATCAGCCTCGTCGCTAGATGGAGGTGACTGGCCAGCTTCACGCCCTGGCCACATTATCTCCGGTGAAAGCTCTCCTAGTACCCATGGAGTAGGATCACTCAGTTGGTCCTCCTGTTGTTTAGTAACTATGACTGAACTACCCTGACTTAGGATGCAGGAATGTCGAAAAGCAGTCATAAAACTTAACAGGCATGTGTCTGGTTCGTGGAGAATATTGTGGATATTTTGATTATATTCTGGGGACAACGTACTTGCACTTTGCATGTTTTCGTTACAAACAGCAGCCTTGAGTAGTATCAGTATTTGTTAAAGATGTGTGTAAGAGGCTTCTCATATCGCTCTTTCGAATCGTTTAGGTCACGTTTTATTGGCTTCTGGAGAGCGTGAAACGGCGTAGAATCCATGGACACGTGTGCTGGTTTTATCTGATATGCTACTCCACGCGTGAAGCGATGCTGTCTTCAAACTAGCATGTTCGCTGCTGTATACCCCTTTTTTTCCCATTTGGATGTGATACGACAGCTGTGCCTAGCTTACGACCTAACGGAAAACTACCCCGACCAGTTCTTGTTTAATGCTTCAGTTCGGGTTACTGGTCACTAAATTACATTTGTAAGTACAGCAGTGCCCAAAGCGAAAGCGTACCTTTTGCTTAACACAAAGGCGCTGGGCTCCTGCCGAGGCATGTCGAGTTTCTGGAAATGAAACCATTGCAAATGTTCTGAGCATTAGCCCTTTATGACCAGGCATTCACATACCATATTCATTGTATTAGAACGTACAGAATGTACTGTTAGATTCGTTCCGTTGTGCTCATAGAAACAATATGTAAACATGCCGGAGAATTTTGAAATTTTTCAGCCTACTGGTTACTGCCAAACTCTCCCTTCAGCTTGGGAGGTTATATATTATTTATTTATGTACTGTTTAACCACGATTATAGTTGTTTGCATTCTGTAGGGTCAGTTGATATTATGATTAGTGAATTGGAAAATATGTGGAAGGAAAAGGGTGCTTGGCGTTTTCCTGTAGGAATTCACAAAAAATCGCGTTAGCCGGTCTTCGTACTGATTTTTTAGGCTTGGAAATTTTGAGTACGAAGAAGAGATGTTTAACAACTCGACCGTCATGAAATACAGTGTTGAATGGTGTAAGAAGATGGTCTATATATTCATGACGGGCTAGCTTCGATACAGGAAGTTGCATTGCTTGGAACAGAATGGGCCATAAAGAAGAATTCTATATGCGTCCAACCCGCCTAGCTTGAATTACGTATGAATTGAAACTCCATCGACACCTGCTATTTTGATTGTCAGTTGTTTTGACTCATACTTTTAAAGGATTGTTTGTGAAGTCGGTTTTACGTTCCTTGTACGATTCAACCCACAGATTTTTCTGCACCGCCAAATTTGTGTTTATTCTCGTCCTCGAACTTAGTAGAACATGGGTCGAATCCAAGAACTTAACACTGAGCATATCAGCAGTGAGTGAACGGAACGGCTCGTGAAGTTTGCATGTATACACGTACGTCCAGTAAATCTCCGAGAGTTTCGAAGTGGCAGCCCCCACGTCCTATTCGGAAAGGTACTGGTTTGAAGGCCCAAAGGGAGAGTAGATGTATAGCTCTACTCTTTCTTTAACCTCGGCGTTAGGTGGGGGTGGGTGATCAACGCTACTCCTCGCCCGCTTTACCCCAGGGAAAGACCCGGTACCAATTATGTAGGAGACTGGGCCTGGACGGGTGCAGAAAACTCCCCCCCCCCCCGAGATTCGATCCACGCCAGCCCGTAGCGAGTCACTATACCGAGTGAGCTGTCCCTTTTGGGAATTAGTGGCCTGTTCTAGGGATAACTTTACCTTTACCTTTTACTTATTTGAATCCTAATCTGCAAAGACGGGAACATGAAATTCGGTTCCCGAGTTGTAAGTCCATGTAGGCTACGCCTTACCAGTTTCTACCTGTGGTTCCCCAGGTTATTCGGTCACTGGCCGCATGTACTTCAGAAGTGATAATCCTGAGGGTGTGAACACAACGTAACACCGTATTGCGGGTAAAGTACTGAGAGGTGCCGACACCATATCTTCCCCCGGCCTGTTGTATGTGAAATCTTGTCACGTTAGGTTCAGCGCTGGGTCAGGTTTGTGAGGTTTGAGGTTCTGTAGCTGGTAGATAGGTGTGAACGTTTCGGAGGAATTGCTGCTTATGTTTTCAGGATGGAAGTTGGTTCCTCCTAAAACCATTGATACCTGTCCGCCAACCTACATGTCATCGCATCGCACAATTGGATCCATGTTCCGTATATCATGGAATCTCGGTAAGATACTGTTGATGCTACAGAAATCAGTTATGTGTTCGCCTTACCTGCAACCACGTAGCTTCTGACCAATGGGCATTGAGGGCTGTTGTCTATGGAGAAATGAGTTTGCGTTGGCATTAGATTGTACAGGGTGAGCATAAAGTCTTTCCCTGATAACAAACATTTATTACAAGAAAACTACTGTACGTGGAATACATACTTCTTTTTTTAATGTAACTCAAGAAGTTTTTTGGTGCAAAATCTTAACTACTGTACTCTGAGGTACACGAAGCTCGTTTGAAGCACGACGCGTTGATTTACCAGGACTGCGTTGAAAGGCCACACGCACGGCATCAGTCTCATCACTCACACTGTGCCTGCCACTTCTGTTAAGGTCACCAACACTGCCAGTTTCTACTAACTTTGAATACCACACTTTGATGCTTTTAACGTCTGGCGGAGGTCCGTACTCATTTCTGAATTTCCGCTGCACCGAGACCGGCGATTTTGTTTCGTGTTACCACAAAACACGCTAGTCTTGCTCCTTCATTGACGCCATTTTGACACTAGCAGGTTTTGCGACTGTAACATAGCAATAAACACATGACACAAAATTTTAGAAACTAAAAAAAAAAAAGTTTGTATTCCACATAGTTTTCCTGTAATACATGTTTGTAATCAGGGAAAGACTTTATGCTCACCCTGTGTACTGACCGACGGGTCAGTCGAAACCACGTCGCACTATATTTCCTTAGCAATTTTTAAAACCGTCTTCACATCTTCCTCACGGTGTTCCTATATTTGAGGATTTGCACGCGAGGTTATATATATGCCCTGCAGTCGAACTCGGTTATAACGATATCGGTTTGTGCGTCACATTGCTCTCCTCGGTTAGAACACCACTCTTTTATAACGACACAAAATATTCAGTCCCTTTCATGCCGTTATAACCGAGTTAGACTGTATTTTAGCCCTCCTTTTGTAAGGTTTTACGATGTCTTCTCTGTCGGATGGTACGTTGATTTTGAGTCAAGGTCGTGGCGATATTATCACGGTATTGCGTCTGAGGAAGTTTGTCGCAAAAAGTGACGGCGAACGTACAGGTTTAAATTCGAACTCGCCAACATCCGAACACAAACGTATTTCGTGACGGTTCCTTAACTGCCACTTCCATAGTATGGTCGTTCAAGTTTTAAAAGATAGTCTGATGCAACTTAAGAACTACGCTTATGGTTCCGAGACGAGGCGTCTAATCTCCTGTCGTTAGGAGTAATTCACAGAAAATGAATTACTGACGTCAGCACTTCGGAATCACGTAGCGTTTCAAATTTCCGACAGCTTCTCCACGCGACTTCGACCACGTTTCCTCGGACTGTAGGCTGCAGACAGAATGAGTTGTTTCGCCGTGACGACTTCGAAAAGACAATGAAGGACACGACGTGTGTTTTGGCTGGTGTTCGTGAAATTACGGGCATTGAACAAATGACTTATGGGGTGTATTTTAATTGTTTCTTTAGTTCGGGCACCAGGTGGATGACTGGCCAACTGGATGCCTCTGTTACCTGTAAAAAATGTCCTACGACCATTAGATGGGATGTGGGATGAGAATTCGAGAGCCAGTCTCGTTTCATTGATGAAGGGAAAAATTGCCTTCCCTGGGAATGTAACTACAGTCCTCCGTCCAGACCTTAAGCATGGTTACTATATCGAGTGAGGCACCCAGCTGATAACGGTTGGTAGTAGTCTGAATTTGAGCATGTACGAGAATCTGTCAGTACTGAAGAAGGGGAAATAGGCGTTCGTAAACTCTGGGACGGAGATCTTGATGTTGACTTGCATGCTTGTCAGGCAGAGGGCGTAAGAGGGAGAATGCCTACAACAGCCCTGAAGGATAGTCAACAGAACTCTAGATCAGCCTGCTCATGCCAGATACGAGTATCGTCGAACACTTAATCGATTTGTCGTGGAATTCTTTCTTTCTTTTGTGGTTAGTGGGAAACGTCTGCATAAAGTGATTCTGCAGGAACGGAATGCGTTAAAATTGCGACTGCAGTTGCAGTGTGTGAACAGATGTAACCCTGGCTTAGGGCAATACGTCATTCTGCAGCAGCGTGAAGAGATGAAGAGTAGTGTATAGTCCACAACCAACCAAACAACTGTGCTATTTTTTACTATATTTAACGAGTCGCTGTTTGCCGAAATATGGCGAAAAACTTCCACACGCATTCATCAAACGCTGTCAGACGTTCTGCGGAGGGTTTTGATATTTTTGTGTCGATACCTATCGATATTTACGATATGGCGACCACCCAAGTCTTGTCATTGATTTGGCAATTTGCTTGTCCTTTAATGATATTTGTTGTGGTCTTTTCGTTTGGCATCTTGTCATGACTTCGTCTCAGCTCGGACTAGTAGACTGTATGTCAAAGTGCATTATTCTTTTCTAGGAAAACATCTACTTTTGCCTGGCAACTGAACGTCCGGCGTTTTTTCCTACTTTTTTTATAAGTAGACTGGCGTACTGAGTTCTCTCGCAGTTACATCTTGACAAAACAGGAGCCTATAGAGTATCCGAAGTATCAACAAACAATACTACGTTTTCATATTGTTTATGCCGTGTATTGTGAACTGATCAGCACCAAGAAATGCACGGTTCTGTATATGATGTACTTTACTATGAATATACTGCTACGTGTTTTGACGCAGGGAGTTTACACCAATCTTAAAACGTACAGCAATAAAATAGTTTTACAATGATAATGCAATCACAGTGCATGTCAAATGTACATTGTGTAAAACTGTTTTATTGCTGTACGTCGAAACAACGCTGGTAATCTCCCTGAAGATGACAATTGCGCCGAAACATGTAGTAGGAAATTAATAGTAAATACGCAACATATGTAATTTAGCATTTGTTGGTGCTGATAGTTCTTAAGTCAATACATTTATTTACTCTCTTTTAATACGATACCAGACTAGATAGGCTTGCCATCTTCGAGGCAACTACGTATTAAATGATAAAATTCTGGTTTTGACGACGTTTAGTTTTTCGGTGGGTACCAGCGTTTGTAAGAAACGTGTGGCCACCATCTTATGGTCAAAGACTGCGGCGTCATAACGTGAAGGGCACCGTTGCCGGGAAATCCTCTGGTTTTATGCATGTAGTTAAGCTGTTGTCATTGAATAACATAGGGTGTTAAGTGCCTGAATACGTACGTATGTGTGTATGTAGTTCCCTAAGTAAGCATTTTAAAGACAATAGGGAGAGTTAAGACTATCACGTTTGTAACTGTGAATATTGCTGCTTGTTGGGATATGACAGTGTTTTGTCCGGCAGGAAGCTGCG
>Ga0136643_10006744_pt1 | contig 16477 bp, 12 predicted proteins | sample TergutLab28metaG_FD_96883 | JGI IMG/M metagenome (GOLD analysis project Ga0136643, IMG submission 96883) | Labiotermes labralis P1 segment gut microbial communities from Petit-Saut dam, French Guiana - Lab288 P1 (version 3) (version 3) | ecosystem: Host-associated > Arthropoda: Insects >... | reverse complement strand
CTTTTTCGTGTACAGTGACCCAGCCTTTTTCCATTTTCTGTTGATATGATTTCTAAACTATGTTTCGCAACTATGTATGAAGACCTGTACCCGTAAATGTTAACTGAACATAATCCAACAATTAACATCACAACTTCAGTTACTAGTACAGTGAGTTGTGGTTATTGTCCTTGCACATTTATGTTACACACGTGGGCGACGGATGTGATCTGGGTAACATTTTCACCCGAATTTCATTTGTAGGCGACATCACGAAAGGCATTTTCAGGGTTTCCTCAAGGCCTTTAATACCACCTTCAATTTCAGTAACGCGGTATCTCCTGAGCACAGTAGATAAGATGGTCTTAGCTTCCATAGTGGCCAACACGTGACCTACACACGTTCTGCGGCCGAGTGTAAGGCGTGTTTTAGCATAAGTTTGACGGCCTACGCTGTTCTGAGGAGATAAACGTTCTGGGTCAAACTTTTATTGATCAGGGGAGTGCCTGGGATCCCTGTGTACGATATAGGGTGACATAAATATGTTGGTTATTGCTGGAATAATATGACCACGTCCAAGATCGATTTCTTTGATTGCCTCTCGGAAATGCACTGAAGTTGGCGGGAACAGTCGCATAGCCTCTTTGGGAACCTGAAACGCAATAGATTTGACAATGATATTATACAGCTGGTGGGAGAGAAGTACGTGTGAAGTGTGTGTCGTTACTTTTACAAGGATACTGAGTCGTTAAATTGGATGGATATTCTGCGAAATGTTATTTCGTTATGAACAAAGACTGAGTGATTTCGAAAGGGTGTTAACACACACATGACCTATGAGAATACTCTCCCATGTGTCTGGAGAAGCAAGGTTTGGCTTACATACTCTCTTGGTGGGAATGCAAATGGAGAAGTTGTATTCAAACATCCGTTAACTTACTATTTCCAAAATGGCAGGGTAAACCAAAGCATTTCGATGGAATTCAAAGGCCTGTCTGTCGTTTTGTTTTGCGAATTATTTGTGGGTAGCTTCAAGATGGAATTGTACCGTTACAATGTACACTGTAAGACGTTACGTGTTTGAAGAAGACGCTACCTCATCTGGTAAGTCTAGACTATCTCTCCAATCAGTTGAGTATGTAGTTATTGAATGCACAGCGTTGATTCAGCCAGTCCACCAGGGAAACCTGTTTAATTTTCAGACGTACCAATTTGGGCGTGCGTTCGAAACCTTATTAATCTTTTGGCGCCTGAATTATTTTTTTAATTTTAGCACACCCTGTATATAAAATGTGAATAATACAGCAACCAAATAAGTTAGAATTATGAAAGAAACTGCATTTTGAAAAGAAAAAAACGGAGAGTATATACCATGTTTAAAATATTCAGTACCTATATTTGTTGAATAAATATATAAAATGCAACTTTAGAGGTTTAACGGTGCGGTACGACCACTATAGTTGACACTAAGCGTCAAAATGTTAAATCACTAGTGCGACAAATGTTTAAAACCTAGTAGAGTTTATAAGGAGGATATATGTGTAACGTCTGTATTGTTCGCGCCTACGGTGGGTCATCTGAGTGTTAAATGTGTGCTGCGGTTAAGGGGCGTTGGGTTGCATCTGCCCATTCAAATTCCTATTTTGTTGGGGCTAATTACATGTGGACTTGTAAGTGTACTTATTTTCGTGTCTTCAGTAGGCGGTGCTTAATTAAAAACAGGAAGAAATTTGACTTGAGACCTTGCAGTCCATCGAGAGCAACACAGGTTATTTTGACGAATTGAGGTGGAACACCATGACATAATATTGTCAAGTTTTTATGAGTATGGTCTGATAGTATGGTGCTGCGTTAGTGCTCACGAAGAAATAAATGCTCTGTTCAATGAGGCAGTCTCTGACAGTTTAATGGAGGTGGAAACACACAATTTGCGAGTCTTTAAAAAACTTGGTAGCCACTGCAGTATTATAGACTTGGACGAAGAATGCTTTAGCGATGGAGGCTCGTTTGAAACTCCTCAGAAAGTAATTACATTCAAAAAACAGATACAGAAAGCTGTTGTAAATGTGTTATAATCAAGTACTTCACAATGCGAATACTCAAAAAGGGAAATAAGTATACCAAAATTTAGCCTATGTGTCACTTGTACGTCCGATTCTTGAAAATGGGGCCGCGTGCTGGGATCCATACAGAGAGGGAAAAATAAGTGCGTTAGACAGAGTGCTAAAGAAAGCGGCCAAATTTGCCCATCATACGAAGAGTCCGAAATGGGAAAATTTGGCGTCGCCTAGAAAGTTATTAAGCATATGTGCCCTCTTCAAAGCGTACTCTGGAGAACGGGCGTGGAAGGATATAGGTGACAGACTACAACGGCCAAACTATCTAAGTGGGATAGATCATGAACGGAAAATTAGGTGTATGAGGCAAAGGAAGTATATAGGGAAATATTCTTTGTGAATTCAACCATCCAACACTGGAATCAGTTACTTGCTGAAATGTTAGGAACTCTCCCCTGCAAACCAATTATATTTAAAAAGAGGGTAAGGAAAGTGATAATCGAGATCAGTTAAAGGAAGGTAAAGCGTGTTGGAAATCATCTAAAACGGTAGAGAGGCGAAGTAAAATGAAGTGATTATCATCTAAACGTGTAGTGAAGTGAAATGAATTGAAGTGAAATGAAGTGCAGTGTAGGGAAGGGAGGAAAAACGAGACTTTATTGGAAAAGTTTATATGAGTAGTAAAGTGATGAGAAGTGAAGGGCTGGGGTGAAAGCGTAAGTACAATATGTGTGGGAAAAAAACACTAGAAACTATATACAGTGCTGTCTTATCGTGGTGTTGTTTACGTTCTGTACACGTTGTATTTTAAGTTGTTTTGTGTGTAATGTTGTTAGTTGTCTTGTGTGTATTGTTGTCATCTTACATGTAATTTTTGTACTATGGTTGTTTTTGCTGTTTTTACTTTAGATTCCGGACTGCTGGCTAGAAGTCAGTATTCGGAAGGTCCTGCGACCGGCCACCTCAGCACAAGTTTTTCTTGGTTTCCCTGTGTCTAAAAGCAAATGCTGAGACGGTTCCCAAGATTCCAAGTTGCCACTACATGTTTCTCATGTAGCCCTCCCGACTTAAATTTATTAGTAACCAACTTCACATTTTTTATACATGTAAAATAACTACTGCCACCGGGTGACAACCCAATTGCGGTTAATAAATTTTATTACTGTTATTATATAATGTAACCTAAACTGGCAAATATACAACTCCAACCATCTGCAATACGCACAACTTGAAAATTTGTTTCAAGTACATAAGCTTTTAGTTTTAAGACAGTTACTTAAATATGAGATCCCGTTTCCTTTTACGGAACTTTGTGTTGTTAATTTCCTTCCAAAGATTTTGTGTTTAATGTGTATTGTCCGAGGATGTCCAGGTTGGACCAAATGTGTCGTAAATAATACTGAATACTGAACACATAAAAGTGTAGTTGTGATTGAGGGATTGCATCAATATCTTGTACATATTATGAGAGGGTGATTTTTAGAGTAAAGGTTTTATTCTTGTCACCTGCTGTCCGTCATTGCACTTGCCCCACGTGTCTCCTTGTCTGGCGGGGTTGATGTTGTGGGTTGTCTGCTGCTGTCACAATTGTTCCTACTGATTTATCCTGTTCTAAAGCTTGCCCACCATACTGCCACACTCTTTCAGCTCATCTTATGGACCCGTAAAAGTCGGCTGTTTGACGACGTACTTTTCTGCTTACATATTACTTTCATTGAAAAATCGCATTACTCTCCGGACCTCTTGTTTGGACCACTGTTCCAGTCGAATCGCCATGTTTCACTGACAGCTATCACCACACGTGCGCCGCAAAATGATGAATTCCATCACAGTGTTCTTAATTGAGAATATCCAAAAGCTATAAAACAATTCCGAGTAGTCTGTGGCCTGTTGTAACGACAGTGTGTGGTTGAAGTCGTATTTTTGAACATTCTTTGTATATGAATATATATATATATATATATGTGTGTGTGTGTGTGTTATGTATGTGTGTCTATTGGTACTTCGTTTTATATCATGCCGAAATATTGCTCTTATTCTACTACATAGGGAAGAGCGTAACAAGCAGTTGTCTACCTGTTCGAGGTACACCATCCTTGGCAGATCATCGCTTCTCACAGGCCTCAGAATGTCAACACCGAAGATATCCTGCTGTTCTTGCATTATTCTTTCCTGGATGTGTTGGTTTTCCCCAAGCAAGGCCAACACATAGCCACAAGCATTAGATGTACTGTCTGTTTTTGCACCTACAATGGTAGGTATTTCTCCAAAAATTTCTTCTTTGTTGATGTCCCCATACTGTATAAGAAGTTCTAAGAGTGAAGGTTTCTCATTTTGGCCTATCTTTGCTGTAGTTTCTCTCATCCCTTTCATTCTCCCTACTTCATTAATTATTTTTTCGTGCTCACATTTGACGGCCTTGTAATATTTCTTTCCCATTTATGTCGCATTGAATATCCAGTCAATAAAAAGCCAACGTTTCAGAAATCTCAACACTGTCGTGTCAACTATGGTTGTGATGTTGTTCAATGTGGAATCATCTTTGCCATTTTGAGCATTAATATTCAATATTTAACAACGTGCGAATTACATACTTTCTTGGTAAAATTTGCATAAATCATTTCTAGTAAACTGGAGACAATTTTCTGTAATGGGCAGAGGATTTGGCTCTGGTAACTTGATTCCGAGTTCCAAATAACGTCTCCATCTGGAGCAGTAGGACGAAACCAATAACAGGCCTATGAAGAATGTGTAGAACAAAGCAGCATTGATCTGTATTAGAGCCATCCTTAGTGGAGATTATTTTATACTTGCTTCCGTCTCTTAGTTCTTTTTTATCTGTGGCAAATATTCTGGACGTTTTGTTGCTTTACGTTTCTTTTCCCTGAAACGCAGGAACATAATTTTATATGTTATGAAATTGAGTGAATGTATCTATGTGAACAGTTGTGTGTTACAACTGCTTAAATTTAGGACCCGAACTACACACCCATTAGAAAGAAAGGGGAAAAGCTCTTCGTCTATTTAAGCAAATTTATCGGCATTTTGTTAACAGAAATTGTGTTTTTTCCGTTGAACTATCCATGCGTGAAAGTGTAGATACTGGAATATGGGAGAGGAAGCTCTTGATCGAACTGTGTGGAGAACCGGCTTTGGAAGAGGCTCTGGACCTGTCGTAGGATGGACTACACAATGGATACATGAAGTTGTAAGGCGACGACGAGTTGGCAAGAAATTATTATTTGTATTCGGCGTTGTTACGATTTAATTTTGTTGTGTGTCGCTGCTATCTGGGATTGCGTTACCGAAGTCTGTATAGCTACCGGCCAACGGACTGGGAGGACCAGAGATCGAATGCAGGTTGGGAAGAGAAGCGTATTAAATTTATTACTTTATCTAATTTTTATTGAAAATCTAATATTTTTTGCTCAATTCAGTTTCACGGTTTTCGGTAAAACAGTTTTCCTTGGACTGTTGTAGTCTTTCCCATTCTTTACATGCCTTCACATGTATTTCGATAGTTATGTATTGATGTCCTGTTTTATGATTTTTTAACGTCTCTTCTTGTTTGTACATAATTTTCTTCTGTACATATTAAATTAATTTATTGGTAAGATATTAATATAATTTTGTGAGCAGGGCAATGTGCGAATTTATGGTCGGGCTAACGAGTGCAGTTTATTGATTTTTTCGCCATTTTTTAAAGACCGGGTGTTTATTTTGTTTATATGTGCATCCAATTATATTATGTTGGTATTTTCGAATTGTTACAATTTGTGCTTTTCCTAATTCACCTTTGAAGGACTTAGTCAGCCTGATATTAATTCAAGGAACACTATATTTACTTACGAACTCATGAAACGTGTTTATGTATTCAACATACTGCATTATGAGAATTTATTTCGTATGATCAGCTTTCGTAATTATTCATTTAGTTATTGTTATTTGCTTTTTGTTTGAAGTCTTGTATATTTATTCTTTCTGTCGCATCTAATTGAGTGTATCAATTATTGTAATTAGTGTTGTGTTGTAAGAAGTTTTTAATATTCTGTGTACTTGGTAAATCATAAGCTTTCGTTCTTTTATATTCAAACAACTAATGGTAATTTGAATTTTATATGTTACATTTCTTGTCTAGTTTCTAAGCGTATGTTTGAAGGTAAGCCTAGACTAGATAAATAAAGAAACAACTGGAATGCTGCAAATTGTGACAACAGATCTGCATCTAACAACCTACTGCACAGCACACTGTTCTTCCTGGTTATTTTAAGTAATCGAATTTTACAAAATAAATCGTTACAATTTCGGACTTCATCTTGGGCACGTTAAAATATGGAAGACAAACGATTAATTTAAAATAATTTCAATACCATTTTCATTTAATGTCCCTTCATAATTAACAATACATCTTCTATGCCTAAGGACAATTCAATGAAAACACAAAATTCCCTTCATATTAAGCAAATAAAACGCCATAATATAGCCACTTTACAGTTGATGTACACTCTCATTATGTTAACATATTTCTGAATTGTCTGATAAATGCAGAGTGTCTGATCTATAGGTGATCACTTACGTCCAGTCCATAGTATTATCTTTCAGTTTACTACGTATTAAACTGCGTGAAATTTACCATCCAACTTTTCTGAGGAGCTTATTATTGATTGGAAATTAGCCTCCTTTGAGTGGATCACATAAAATTACGTAAAAATCAATAATGCAGATGTACATGTTTCGATATCGATTGACAGAAATAATATAATATATTAAGATTAGTACATTAAATGTAATCTGTTACCTAATTTTTGTATGAAACGTTGGCTGAATATCTGTCCTAATGCTACGCGTAATCAAATGACGACAAACCTGTAGCTGATTTGCAGAGTTTTACGTCCTTAGGGCGATAGACGTGGAGGTCAAACTTGTGTGGTAGAGGGCACCGGACATTACGTAACTTTTGTATATTTGTACGAGACTTCACACCGTCATGTGATAGAATGCAGCAATTTTATAGACGTGTTATGAATGACGTTATGTCTATTTAGTCTACTACCATTAATGACAAGACAGTGGTGTATTATTTCACTGTCTTTTACATGTGGTTTCTCTTTTTCGTGTGCAGTGACCCAGCCCTTTTTAATTTTCTGTTGACATGATTTCTAAACCATGTTTCACAACTATGTATGAAGACCTGTACCCGTAAATGTTAACTGAACATAATCCAACAATTAACATCACAACTTCAGTTACTAATACAGTGAGTTGTGGTTATTGTCCTTGCACATTTATGTTACACACATGTGCGACGGATGTGATCTGGGTAACAGTTTCACCCGAAAACCTTTTGCAGGCGAAGTTACGAAAGTCATTTTCTGGGTTTCCTCAAGGCCTTTAATACCACCTTCAAGTTCAGTAAGGCGGTATCTCCTGAGCACAGTAGATAAGATGGTCTTAGCTTCATTAGTGGTGAACACGTGACCTAAACACATTCTGCGGCCGATTCCAAAGGGTATGTAGGCGTAAGGATGCCGGCCTGCACTGTTCTGTGGAGAAAACCTTTCTGGGTCGAACTTGTCTGGGTCAGGGAAGTGCCTGGGATTCCTGTGTGCGCTACAAGCTGATATAATTATGAAAGTTCCTGCTGGAATAATATGACCGTGTCCAAGGTCTATGTCTTTCATTGCCTCTCGGAAATGCAGTGGAATTGGCGGCAACATTCGCAAAGCCTCTTTGAATACCTGGAACACAATACAGTTAACACTGATATTATACAATTGGTGGGAGAATAGTGTGTATGAAATGCACCTTTGTTTTTGTTTACAGGGATAGTGAATCGTTAAATGGGATGGATATTGTTCGAAATGAGATTCGAGTATGTGCAAGACTCAGTGATTTCGAAACTTTGTTACGCGCATGACATATGTATCCAAAGAGAGAATACTCTCCAATATGTGAGGAGAAGCAAAGGCTGTCTTACAATCTGTCACTGGTGGGCATGCAAATGGAGTTGTATTTAAGCTTCTTGTGACTTAACTAAACCAAATAAAGCGTCAACAAAAAACATAAAAACACCCAAGGAAAACGACATTTTATACGAATTTTAGCGTAGGATATGGTTTTAACAACACTGGAATTGTAAACCACGGGATCCCGTAGGTTATACTACCGATGTACCTTGGTTAAAATACCAATTCTTTACAAGCCTGATGATGGATTTATAAGGCCGAAACACGTAGCTTAGTATATAGTGCAATAATACAAACAACTGCACCACATTATTGTGTAACGACGGTATAATAAAACAGTTTTACAAACTAATAATACGTTAACACAACGGGATGGAAAGAACTCAATTTAGAATACAAATTTGTTGTTTTTAATCTAAAAAGTACCATTGTTAAGATATATATTTTTCTATATGTATATATTCTATCTATTGCCATATACCATTTTAGTGCTCTATAATAAATGCCATAATTTTAAATGTTTGTCGCACTACACGTTATGATTACTATTTGGTATGAATTTCGGGTGCCTTCTGCTCTTATGATGTTTATTCAAACTTTTGTTGTACGGTATAAATAGATAAATAAATAGCAAGCTGCCTCTGCCACACACAAACACACTCAGTAACAATTTGAAACAATTTTTTTTGAAGAAACATTATAGGCCAAGAATATTAAAATTAATAACGGGTGTTCCAAAATATTATTACAGTGTGCTTCAATTTAATCGAAGATGTCAAGCAAAGATTTACGATTTATACTTGAAAATTTTGAATGTTTAAACAAATCAACAGGCGTCTGTCTACAGCGATCTACATAGATGCCATATTCTCATATTATTTAATGGTATTCCCCAAGATGCACAGTAGGCGGAAAATATTTGGGTTGTTTAAATACGTATTTCTGGTGTGTGTTTGTGTGGGATTTGTACTTAATTGTTAATGTTGTTCGAAGAATGTATTTTGTCCTATCAGTTACATTCCGTCTGTACTGGACGAGGACAACCACAACGATAAAAGCATAATCAGAAACAAAAATCTACTACTGCTGCTGCTACTACTACTAATTCTACTACTTCACTTAACTAAACAACATACCTAGCTAAATTCATGTAGTTACATGGAGAACTTTTAAGATTATCCCCAATGTTTGTGCTGTGTCTGTATTTCCGGAGTGCATACGGTAAAAAAAAAAACAAAAAAAACCGTGCCCTCCAAATACGTCAGTAATATTCCAGCTGCCTTCATATCGTCATAGCTTTGAAGTTTATGGTTACCAAAATAATCCTTTAGAACTGGAGAGACGGTAGTCTTTTGATAGCAGATCTTGGTCTTACGCCACTGTTTCAAGATGTAACACTGGATCGCTATAGATTAGTCGAGTGGCAATGGCACTGTGCAGCCGACCGTTTTCATGTAGAGGCAGAACAGCTGTCGTATGCATTTCAGGGCGCTTACTGTACATGGCAGGTCTAGATGGTTCCAGTGGCGTATAGCGTGCATCTGTAGTGATTGTTGTTACTTACTGCATACTGTCTACCAGGAACACACCCTTATGGTCCAAAAGAACTTTGAAACAGACATCACAGCCTTGAACATGCTCAATCGCGGGGACCTACATAGTTTCTACTTATTTCTCGTACGTTTCCTTAACGGGGTGTGGTAATGAACCTACGTTTCATCTCCAGTAACACTGCGCTTAACAAATTCTTGTTAAATAACGACTATTTGTTGTTGAAATGAAGCCTCAAAGCAGTTCTTTGCTGTAATGAAGTAACTCGTCCGTCACAAGTAACTTTTTTGTTACTTTCAGAATTTAGTACTTTCTTTATGTTTAGTCCAACCTTGTTTTTTTCAGGTAATAGAAAATGTATACAAAGTGTTTTGGAGAATGTTAGCAACTTGAAATTTAACAAGAAAATAAGATCTAATTTTTATGTAAGCGATAATAGTATATTCAATTTTTTTCGAAATACATTTTGAAGTTGAAGCTTTTATAAATTGTGCTTTGCCATTTTGAGTTTATGTAATGTACTTTATTGTGTCGTTTAATTTTAATGTTTGGGGATTTTGTAGAGTAGATTCTTGGATTTTAAAATTTCGTTATCTTGAGTATAGACTGCATGCAGGATTGTTACTCTAGAATGTCTTTTCAGAGTCATGATTTCCTGTATTGGGAAATATGGAAACTGAAATTAAAATGTAGCGTGAATATGTTAGTGATATTATAATATGTTAAAATAATTAATTTGTAAATCCGTTCTGTATATATACATGTATAAATTATGTGTGTTTGTATGTATGTGTATCTATAGCTTCTTCATTTTACGTAATGCAGAAATATTGCTACTATTGTACTAAATAGGGAAGATTGTAGCCAGCAGTTGCCTACCTGTTCGAGGTACACCATCCTGTGCAGATCGTCGCTTCTCACTGGCCTCAGAATGTCATCACCGAAGATATCCTGCTGTTCTTGCATTACCCTTTCCTGGATGTCTTGGTTGTCCCCAAGCAAGGCCAGCACATAGCCAAGACCATTAGCTATGGTGTCTGATCCTGCACCTATAACGCTAGCTATTTCTCCAACAATTTCCTCTCTTCTGATTTCCCCGTGCTCTATAAGAATATCCATTACGGAAGGTTTCTCATCATTTAGTCCTCTCGTGTTTGTATTTCCTGCAGTTTCTCTCATCCTCTTCCTTTTCTCTATTTCATTAATAATTTTGCCATGCTCAGTTTTGAAGGCTTTATTATATTTCTTTCCCAGTTCAGTCGCATTGAATATCCAATCAATTAAAAGCCAAGGTTTCACTATTTTCGACGTTGTTGTATCAAGTATGATTTCGTGGTTTTCTATTATGGAATCATCATTGTTTTCTTGAACATGCATATTGATTCTGCAACTTGTTTCATATATGATGTCAACACAACAGCGAATGAGGTAAGGAGCGATGTCATGAGCAGTAATGCCGTCAGCTAGAGCCTTCAACTTATCCGCTAAAATATCGCTATTTTTGGCGAAATTCTGTACAAACTTTTCAAAGATATTGTTATGAAAAGCTGCAGATACGATTCGCCGATGCCTTAGCCATCCTTCTCCATCAATGTGGAGCAGTCCATTTCGGAAGGGATGTTCCATTGCTTTCCTGATCAGATATCCCCTGTTACATAATTTATCATGTTTCACCACATTTTGAATATCATCTGCATCTGTAAGTACAACTAGCAATAGAGGGCCAATCCAAAATCGTACAATTGGACCATAAGAACGTGCGAATTCCTTTAATTCTTGGAAAAGTTTGCATAAATCATTAGTAGTAAACTGGAGACTATTTCCTATAATGGGCAGAGCAGGTGGCCCTGGTAGCTTCATTCCGAGCTGGTAATAACGTCTCCATCTCCAGCAGTAGGTCCCAATTAATAAAAGGGCTATGACGAATGTGTAGAACAAAGCAGCATTGATGTCTAGCAGAGCCATCTTTAGTGGAGATTATTTTAAACTTTCTTCCGTCCCTTAATTCTTTTTGTCTGTGTCAGATATTCTGGATTTTTCGTTCCTTTCAGTTTCTTTTCCTGAAACACAGGAACATAATTGCTATGTCATGAGAATGATTAAAGTTTCCTGAATTCAAACTTTCGCCTTGTTCTGAATATTGTATTCTTTTTTGGTTGATACCCCTGCGTCTGAATTTTATGTGTCGACGTTTCGTAACACTCTGCTTCTTCCTTATTCGTAAGTAGTAAGAATAAACTGGGTGAGATTGTGAGTTAATTTCCCGATTTACCCGAAAGAATTGTTGTGTCCATTACTTTAATTTTTTGATCCTGGTTGATGCTCTGTTCCGCTGCTACTGTTTTATCCGTTTGTACTAGTCTTATGTGTATATTATATAAATAAGACACAAGGCTAGCACATACAGATATATGAGCAGTATTGGAACAAATAACCGATGACCATATTATTAAAATACTGGATACGGAATTTCTTTCTGCTAAAAACTGGTATATGGGCCGACTCATCAGGGAAGCTATTGAACTGAAAATTCACCCACACAACATGATAAAAGAAGATAGTCTGACGTTCAGAAAATCCTTAATCCCCTCTGCACCCGCTTCCACAAAGGAGAAAGCCACATCAAACACAACAATTGATCTCTACCATCCCATGTCTCCCCATCCTCCCTTCGAACAACGCTCTTTCTCCCTCACATGCTTAATCTGGCCGCCCTCCACAGCCTGATTCTCTACTCTGACCCGGCCCCTTTCCGTCTCCCATATTCCCAATATCTCAGTCTTTTCGAGCCAAACCCTTTCCCAAATAAATACCCTAACAATCTCATCTCGGTTATTATTCCTACTTACAGCGCATATGAAGATGGAACAGTGTTCCGAAACGTCGGTATATAACATTCAGTCCCATAGGTAGGAATAAGATATGATTACGTGATTTACGTGAACAGTTGTTTGTTACAACAGCTAACAAGCAAAGATAATTTAACTGAAGAAAGCCCCCTCAATACTCAGTTACATTCAGCCTCATATTACAACCCTCCCACTCAGACACGTACATTTTCCGTATCACCATAATTTTGAATGGTGTTAGCCTATAATCGTTCCTTACATATAGGGGCCAAACTACACACGCATTGAAAAGAAAGGAGAATAGCTGTTCGTCAATTTAACCAAAATTTTCGCCGTTTGTTAAATGCATTTTTGGTGTTTTTCGTTTGAATATCCTACGTGTGAAAGTGTATATACTGGAGTATGGAAGAGGAAGCACTAGATAGTACTTAATGGCGAAATCGCTTCGGCAGTGACTGTGGACCTGTCGTAAAGACAGACTACACAATGGATACTTGAAATTGTAAGCTTAAGCGCTGAGAAATAGCGATTGTTAATGTTCGATATTATTAAGATTTAATTTTGTTGTGAGTCACTGCTATGTGGTCGTGACTTAGCGTATTCTGCATGGCTATTGGCTAACGGGCTGAGCGGACCGGAGATCGAATGCAGTTTTGAAAAGAGAAGCGTATTGGATTAATTTATTGGTGACATATTAATATTATTTTGTGAGCAGGTGCATAGTACGAATTTATAACCGGGCTAATAATGCAATTTATTGATTTGTACGTCGTTTTTTTGAAGACCGTGATGTTTGGTTTAGTTCTGTGTACATCGGTTTATATTGTTTTTTTATTATTCTATTGTTAATATTTGTGCTTTTCCTAATTAATTTTTGTTAATTCAAGGAACTATATATTTATTTAGGAATTTCAGAATGTTTGTGTATTCAACGTGACTGATTATGAGAATTGGTTCGTATGATCAGCTTTCGTAATTATTGATTTAGTTATTGTTATTTGCTTTTTGTTCGAAATCTTATATATTCCTTCTTTGTGTCGCATCAAATTGAGTGTCTCAATTATTGTAGTTTGTGTTGTGTTGTATGAAGTTTTCAATATTCTGTGTACTTGGTAATTCATAAGCGTTCGTTCTTGTATAATCAAATATCTAATGTCAATTTGAACTTTAAATGTTTAATTTCTTTTCTAGTTTCTAATTATATTTTTAAAGGTAACTAAAGACTTTATTTTCGGTGGCATTATTTGTTCTTTATTAAGCTAAAGCATCCCTGTACAGGCGTGAAAAAACCCTGAGGGTTCCAGGAGTTTGAGGCTGTCGGAGAACAAGAGGGTCGACACATGAAAATGTTAATTTTGTCAGCAATATGCACCGGCCGGATTTATTCCTCAGAAAATATTCTTAGTACTCATTTCTGTTAAAGCCTGAGGCGACTCCAGACACAAAGTGCGGAAAGAAAGATTATGTCAATGAAAAATTCCGACTGTATAGCGCAGTGCCTCGACCATCCCCGTCACGGCCTGTTCCACGTCGTTTTGATAAAAGTATTCGGTATTTTAAGATAATAAGATCATAATTCTAAAAGTTGTCTGTTTTGTTTTTCGTCACATTATACAATTTTTATTGAAAACCTATTTTTCGCTTAATTCAATTACTAGTTTTCAGTAAAACAATTTTCCATTTTCCAATGACTAGTGTAGTTTTCCCATTCTTTACACATCTTCCCATGTATTTCGTATAGCTTTTGAATCTAGTTGTGTTTTATGATTTTTTTTTTTTAAATTCTGTTCTTGTTTGTTCGTAATCTTTGCATATTCTCCAGAGAACTTTGTAGTGGGTGTATTTCTGCTCCCATGGTAATCTACTTTTCATGTCCCTTTACATTTATTCCCTAAACATTCCCTTACCTCCCCCAGTAATGGCTATGAACAATGCTTGCTGACGGTACTGCAGTAGTTTTCGTCAACACAAGCGGAAAGACAGTGTGTCTTCGTTTCTCGTGTCAGTTATTTGAACTGCTGTGTTGACATTTGCACTGATCTCTAGAATTACCCGTCTTTGCATTTAAATAGTTTTACTGGACTTAAAGCGTTACCTACTGGAATATATTCTGTTATATTTGCGGTATTGCTATGTGCGCCTAGAACCTCAGTTTCTAAATTACTACTGGAATATATTTGTGGAATTCTACGTACGCCGAGAAACTCAATTTCTAAACTAGTACAGGCGGACTCCGTGTCCACGCATTAAGTATCCACGGTTTCATTTATGCGCGTTTTACCGTAACCCGAAAAAATTTGATAAATTAAAAAAAATAGACTGTTGTAAGTTTCAAAATCCGGGCCAAGCGAGAACGGGCCGTAACATGTTGAAATCGAGCAGTCCAAACTCTCAAAGTACTTGACTCATTCTCCTTTGTCCCCGTACCCACCCTTCCCGGCAAACTTGCCATCTAGCTGCTTGTAGCGTTCTTGCTCTTCGAATGAGTTGCCGTGTTAGCGCAGTGTTTGTGTTCAGAAAGTCCCTATTTATCGTAAGAATTGCTCCAAAGCCTAAGATTAGTGATGCTGGAAGTGCTTCTAAGCCTAAGAGAATTCGCGATGTCCTTTCCATTAGTGAGATGTTGAAATTTGTGGATATGATTGAAATAGAAAAAATGGTTGGGAACGAATTTTTGGACCGTGAATTGATGAAGAACAAAGAAAAAATACATTCTATTTTTTTTTTGCACGGCAAGCTGCAAAATTTGGTGCTTTAGCTCCTGATAAATTGTTAATGATACCGGAAAGAGGCTTAAATTTCTGGACGGCAGATACGAATATACATAGTGTGCCCCACTTTATTACACTTTATAATTACTCTAATGTTGGTAATGTCTTACTGTGCGTAATTAATCAATGAACATTTACCGTATTTACACGAATATCACGTTATATCAGGTTATTTATAGCTTTCGGTATTATCCGCTTTTCACGCAAGCGCGTTAGGTCTTGGAAGGTATTTCCCGCGGATACTGGGGTTCGCCAGTACATAGTTTGGGCATGAACATAGCGAGTACTTACTGCTGTGTTATACGTCCGCCGTGCTGATACGACGAGGATGTGGAATGATCAGCTTTCTGTCTTCTCTACACTCACTGTTGATGTCTTGTGCATAGGCGTCTGGACCTGCCTGCTCCCACCACTGCTTGTTCCTCCTGTTGTGTGCGCCGTGCGTCTTTGCTCAGCTGCTGAAATTTTTTGTTTTTTTTAAACTTCGCTACACACACCACAGTAACAATAATTCCAATAGTGTATCTGGCAGCCCGTTGTAATTATAGATTATAGAGGGAAGAAGCATAGAGGTACCAAATCGATGAAGTTGGATTTTGGTGTGGTGTTATAGGTCCCAACGTCAGATCGTTGTAACAGTGAATGTGTTGATTGCTCGAACTTCGTTGAAGACTGTTGATGGTGCTGCCTTGTTAGTGTAGAAACCGTTTTCTTTTTCTGGTTTGTTTCTTAAGCACGTAACTAGAAAGTTGTGTCATAAAATGTGAAATTGAGACGTGACTTGAATATATTTTGTTTTGATTGGAACAAACCTTGCTAATGTAGTCGCTCTTACTTAATAGTTCATGAAACAAAAGTCTGAAGTGTCCCATAACCCCAGAAATTTATTCATGATTATTGGATGTGACGGCGTTTGTCTACGCGTATAAAATTCGAATGCTTCTTTCTTGCGAGGGCGCAACGTCGATTTGTGAAACACAACCTCTCTAGGCACCTCTCGCCATGTCAATGCTGACTGTGTACTTCGTCTGCCTCTGTCTGTCAATCATAATATTGAACCCGCTCAATACAGCGGGTGAATACAAACCGTTTACCTATATTCGAAAAGCACGGTACACTGTGTAATATTTTTATGTTCTAAAGCAGGCCCGCTCAACCCGTAGCTCGCGGGCAATATGTTCACTGCGACAGAGTACAGTTGAACACGGTTATAACGTCATCGAAGGAACCGAATGTATTGTGTCTTTGTAAACAGTGTCGCTGTAAGGGAGGTGAGTGCTGAAAGGGAAGGGAGTGTAGTGCGG
>Ga0136643_10006743_pt1 | contig 16478 bp, 17 predicted proteins | sample TergutLab28metaG_FD_96883 | JGI IMG/M metagenome (GOLD analysis project Ga0136643, IMG submission 96883) | Labiotermes labralis P1 segment gut microbial communities from Petit-Saut dam, French Guiana - Lab288 P1 (version 3) (version 3) | ecosystem: Host-associated > Arthropoda: Insects >... | reverse complement strand
ACAATGCACAATGCACAATGCACAATGCACAATGCACAATGCACAATGCACAATGCACAATGCACAATGCACAATGCACAATGCACAATGCACAATGCACAATGCACAATGCACAATTAATTATATAGCAATAAACGAAAATTGCAAGTATCAAATAATGGTTTTAATTTGTGCTTTGCAATCTGCGCTTTGCACTAAAGAAACGGGGGATTTTAATGCCGGGATTTGGCAGTTTAAATACAGCTACAAGCGGTTTAAGTTCGGCGCAAGCGGGGCTTATCGTTACGGGACATAATGTTTCTAACATGGCTATTCCGGGTTTTACAAGACAGCAAACGCTGCAAAATACTTTCAGGCCAATGAATATAGGCTATTCAGGCAGGGGAGTTCTTCAAGTTGGCCGCGGTTCAAATATTGCAGCTATACGTCAAATAAGGAATACATTTCTTGATGTTCAGTTTCGTGATACCGCAAGAAGAGTCGGTTTTCATGATGTTAAAGCTGACGCAGGTGTTCAGATTCAAACAATTCTAGGCGAGTTGCAAGGCGACTTTTCAACACAACGTATTATTGAAGATATGCGCCTGGCTCTTAATGAGCTTACAATGTACCTGCCCGGTCTTGATACAAGGGGCAGTTTTATAAGCACAGCTGTTACATTTGTTAACAAAATGCAAAACATACACAACCGTATAACTGCGTATCAACAAAACTTAAACGACGAAGTAATTTCGTCTGTTCACGAAATTAATAGACTAACAACGGAAATAGCACAGCTTAACACACGTATTTCAGCCAGTATTGCATCGGGGGACAGGCCTAACGATCTTCTAGATAGAAGAAACCTTGCGCTTGACCAGCTTTCTTTCCTTGTATCAACAGAAACACATCTTAGACTTGACGGGAAAGTTGATGTTTTTACAAATGGGCATGAGCTTGTAGTCGGAGGTACGTCAAGTAATTTGGGTCTTAGACAAACATCTCCGGGATCTAACTTTGTAGAGCCTGTTTTCACAAATGCAACACACATACTTCCTTTAGATGCACCGGGTAGACCTCTCTTCCGCTTTACGGGCCCTATCCATGTTGACCCTTATAACGGTAACGATCACGGAAGGCTTAAATCCCTTCTTGCCGTAAGGGGCGACAGACCGGTAAATCATACTACGGCGGCACAAGTAGAAGCAACAAGACCTGACCCGGCGAATTTTCCGGGCGGCATTAACGACCCGGACTACAGAAGAGCGGTCAACCAATTTAGGCATGATAGTTTTAACGTAAACCATGCATTTATTCCGCAAATTCTTGGCGAACTTGACCATATATTCCATCATATTGTAACAATGATAAACGAAGCTACCGCACCTACACAGCCGTTAACGGTTGATATAGATGACGGAATGGGCGGAACAATAACAGTGGCAAACGCACCTTGGATTTTGTCTGATCCATTAGATCCTACGTCACCGCTTATAAGAAATCCGGGTTATACAGGACCTTTTGCCCTTGATCAAGAAACACAAGGCGTTGAAGTTTTCTCGCGCAGAAGTATACCAAGATTCGGTATTATTCGTAGAGATGATGGTCCTCCTCCGGAATATGAATTTGCGTTTATTCCTGAAGGATACATGAGAGATGTTACAACAAGTGATCCTGTCGTGTTTATTCCCGATCCGAACAGCCCTCCGCCAAATGTATCCTCAATGTACACACTTGGCAATATAGTTCTGAATCCTATATTTTCAGATGCTGCGGGTTATACGATGCTTACATTTTCAAGATCAGGCGATATTGAAGATGCTTCTGTTATCTTTGAGCTTCTTGAGCAATGGGACAGAAACTTTGCAGGTGTTGAAAATCAAAGCGTTGACAGCGCATACAGAAACCTTGTTTTATCTTTGGCAAACGTAACACGTGAATCGCAAAGTGAATTAACAGCCGCAATGGGCGGATTAGAAAATGTAGACGGTAACCGCCGTATGACTTCAGCTGTTTCTCTTGATGAAGAAATGACAGCAATGATGAGATTTCAACATGCTTATAACGGTGCGGCAAGAATGTTAAGCGTTATAGACAGTATGATAGAGACGGTAATTATGAGACTTGGGGCAGGAAGGGGATAGATAAATGCGTACTTCAGCGTTTTTTGGATTAAATGTAGCAACTTCAGCACTTTTTACTTCACGCGGCGCACTTTTAACAATTGCACATAACACTGCTAACGTAGAGACAAGAGGCTTTTCACGCCAGTTCGTTGAAATGAGAGCTTCACGCCCTTTGGCTCTTAATAACGGTAGAGGTATGGTAGGCACAGGCTCTGAAATTTTTGGTGTTGGTCAAACGAGAAGCTTCTTCCTTGATAGAAAATTCTGGTCTGAAAATGCAGTTTTTGGGCAGTTCTCTACTAAGAGTATGCAGCTTGGAATAGTAGAGCGTACTTTTGCCGAGCTTGCAGGTGTTGGTTTTACAAATGCGATGGATCATTTCTTTTCAACACTTTCTGACCTTTCTACTAATGCCGGTAATTCTACCTATCGTATGAATGTTTTGCAAGCCGGGACTTCTATGACGAGGCTTATTAACAATACAGCAGGACAGCTTCAACGCCAACAGTTTGACCTTAATTCAGAGGTCAGGACTACTGTCGAAATTATAAATAGTTTAGGCAACCAAATTACAACATTAAACAGACAAATATTTTTATCAGAAGCAAATGGATCACGTGCGAACGACTTGCGTGACCAACGTGCCCTTTTAGTGGACGAGCTTTCACAGCTTGTTAACGTAACTGTTTTTGAAGATGAAAGAAACAGGGAATTTGCACAAGGTCAGTTCCCTAACCCTGAAGATAGACACAGAAGTGACCAACGTTTCACTGTCCTTATAAATGGTCAAGCATTCGTAGAGCATTTTGATTTCCAATCTTTAAGGGTTGAACCTCGCACATATGCCGCTAATCCGACTGACATTGTAGGTCTTTACGATGTTTTCTGGGGCAGATCGAACATAATGTTTGACATTTACAGCCCAACGCTTAGCGGTCAGCTTAAAGCACTTATAGACTTGAGGGACGGCAACAATGGAAACTTTGGTACAGGTCCTATTACAAATTGGGATCCGGTATCACCACGGACTCTTACAATGAACCCTCTTTCAAGGAGCGACTTCCCTCCGACAAACGGTATGGTAACTTTTGTTGGACCAAACGGGGCACGATTCAGAGTAAGTTACGAAACATTTGATGCCGCAACGGGTGAATTTACATTCTCAGACAATGCAAGAATCCCCGGAGGGTTTATTACAAATCAAGCAGGTTGGCGTGTTGAAGTTGGCGCAACTACTGTATACAAAGGCATACCGCATTACATGAACAAACTTAACCAACTTGTTCGCACGTTTGCAAGAGCTATGAATGATATTTTCGGGCAAGGTTATGATGTTGATGGAAACCCGGCAAGGTTTCCGCTGTTTGTACATGATGACCCAACTGTTGAATTTACTCAGCCGGGAGGTACTTTGCCGGCAGATTTCTACGACAGGCTTAATGCATTTAACTTCCAAATAAACCCTGTATTGCTTGCAAACCCCGGCTTCTTTGCTGCGGCAGAAGGCGCAACAGACGGTGTAAGCGCAAATGAGCTTATCTTAAGATTAATGGATGTTAAAGAAGATACATCCCTGTTTAGAGAAGGTAAACTTGAAGATTTCATAATCGGAATTTCTCTCGAACTTGCGATTGATGCAAGGCAGGCTAATAACTTTGAAATAAATTATCTTGATATTACAACTACGATACACAATCAACGCAAGTCAATAATGGATGTTGACTTAGACGAAGAAATGACTAATATGCTTTTATTCCAACAAAAGTTTACTGCGGCTTCAAGGCTTATAAACGTACTCAATGAAATTTATGATACTCTTATAAATCAAGTTAGGGGATAGAACGGGGGAAGTAACATGCGTGTAACAAATTCAATGATGGCAAATACAATACTGCTTAATATTAACCGGAATATGCGCCGGGTTGATGCTCTTTACAGACAACAATCATCAGGTCAAAGGATTAACCTTCCGTCGGAAAACCCAATTCTTGCAGGGCGCATACTTAGATTTCGTACAAGCGTTTCTGAAACTGTTCAATTTAGAAGTAATGTAAATCAAGGTCTTTCTTGGATGGAAGTAACTCAAGGCGGCTTTTTGGATATGGTTGCAATGTTCCAGGATATTTTCCGTGTGGTTAACACAGGTTCGAGTGATCCAAGCGGTACTTGGCAAGACCGTCAAAAAATGGTAGCCGGAATACAGGGTGTACTTGAACAGCTTAGCCAAACGATGAACCTTACTTATGCGGGGCGTTATGTTTTTGCAGGTCTTAGAACAAATGAACCGCCTATGTTTACAGCTCCTAACAATAGGGTGTTTCGAATAGAGCAAAATTTCGTCCCTTCTGATATGGAAAGAACCGTTTCGCTTCAAAGCACGTTTAATATTGCTACGCTGCCTGCGGGAACTGTCGGGCTTGTTCCTGCACCAATTGAAAGAGGAATTAGCGATCCGGATGCATTTAACCCTGCGCCGGGAACGATTAATATGATAAGAGAAACAGGCGAATTTATTATTGCTTCTGATCTGCTTACAGGCGACCCTCCTGAGCTTGGAGGCGTTCTGGTTAATGTCCGTTTGATGGCAACAGCCGAGCCGATTATCAACGATATCAATGTTATAAGACTTCCTTATAGAGATGCACAAATACAATCACCTCCCGGTATAACTATTCCGGGGCTTGCGGCAAGCCCAATAACTCCTATTGAAAGAAGCTTAACTGACCCTAATGCATATTTACCGGGCGATGATGAAATAATTCATATAGCGGAGACAGGCGAATTAATACTTGGAGCTAACGTTGCAAGAGCAGTTACCGCCCTTCCTACAGGTCAAACTATGGGCATAACTTATATTAAAGACGGATTTGGAAGGTTCGAACCTAACCCTGTCATATACTTTAACAGCACGGAGCTTTTTCATCCTCCGATTTCGGGGGATCCTTGGATTGAAGGAAGAACTTTCTCGGTAGATGGTCAGCAGCTTGAATTTGAGTTTGGAGTAAACACAAGAATACCTGTTAACTCTAATGCGAGGGATGCCTTTACGGCAACTATGTTTGCTAAACTCCATGCATTTTGTGATTTTGTTATGGGTCTTAGAATTTCTGATCCTACTCAGCTTCGTAATAAGTTTGAGTCTATAACCCCGCCTCTTTCAGCGGATGAAATAGACAATATGATAGCAGAGCAGATTAACCGTGAAGAAATGCTTGTAGAATCAGCTGTTCGTGATAGATTTAGTAATATGTTGACAATCGTCCAAGATTTCACAAGCTCTGTTTCGTTCCAAGAAACATCGTTAGGTGTTAGAATTAACCGTCTTGAGATGATAAGAGATCGTTTACAACAAGATTTTGATACGTATACAGAACTACTTTCAGACAATCAAGACGTAGACTTTATTGGACTTATTACAGAACTTTCAGCCATGCGTGCTGTGCTTCAAGCATCAATGATGACAGGCGCAAATATAATGCAGCTTAGTCTTGCAAATTTTATCTAGTAGTGGTAACATATTTGCAGTATAATGTCAATTTAAAGGGTTTTGACTCTTCAAACAATCCTGTGTTTTGGAGAGTCAAAACTTTACGAATTGCAATACTGTTGAAACGGAGGAAACACATATGAAAATTGCAACACGTCAATTTGGAGAGCTTGAAATAGTCGAAGATGATATTATCGAGTTCTACCATGGAATTCCCGGCTTTAAAGAGCTTAAAAATTATGTGCTGATTAATAATGATGCAGATGATGAAGTGTTCAGTTACCTTCAAAGCGTTGAAAATCCGGAAGTCAGCTTTATTTTAATGTATGTTAATGCTGTCATTCCTGAATATAACCCTATCGTAGAAAAAGGGTATATTGAAGATTTAGGTGCCTTTAAAGACGAAGACCTTTTAATGTATAATATTGCAAATATTCCGGATAATATAAAGGAGATGACCGTTAACCTTAGAGCCCCTATTATCATTAATCCAGTAACCCAAAGGGGCAAACAGGTAGTCGCTAATAACGAGGAGTATAAAGTCAAACATAAGCTTTTTGAAAACTCTTCGGAAGCAGGTGGTAATTAATGCTTGCTTTAACGCGAAAAAAGGGCGAATCTATTATTATAGGCGATAATGTGGAGGTTGTTATTCTGGGTATTGCAGGAGAGCAAGTTAAAGTAGGTATTGTAGCACCACGGGAAATTTCAGTTCATCGTAAAGAAATATACGAACAAATACAGCTTGAAAATGTTGCTGCTTCCCATAGCCGTACTGATTTAAGCGGTGTTTCGGAGCTGATTAAGTGAAGAAATATTATGCTGTTAAAAATGGCAGAGAAAAGGGTATATTCGAAAGCTGGGATGTTTGTAAAAATCAAGTAATAGGATTTTCCGGCGCAGAATACAAGAGCTTTTTATCTATTGAAGAAGCTGAAGCTTATATTAAAAGCTCAGAAGGCTTGATATTCGAAGATACACAAAAAGGGGATGGCTTTATTGACTTATCTGTCAATGATGCTGCCCCTTTAAATCGTGCTGTTGCATATGTAGACGGAAGTTATAACATTAAAACAAAGGAATTTTCTTTCGGAGCAGTAATTTTACATAACAATACTGAGAAACACTTTAAAGAAAAATTTAACGACAAAGAACTTGCGCTAATGAGAAATGTCGCCGGTGAAATAAAAGGCGCAGAATTTGCAATGAGTTACTGCATTGATAACGATATTAAAGCTGTAGATATTTATCATGATTATGAAGGCGTAGCAAGATGGCCTTTAGGTTCTTGGAAAGCTAATAAAGTGGGAACTATCGCGTACAAAGAATTTTATGATAATGCAAAAAAGAGCGTCCGCATTCACTTTGTTAAAGTAAAGGGACACTCCGGAGATAAATATAATGATTTAGCAGATAAGCTTGCAAAGGAAGCGCTGGGAATTGTATAAACCCTATGAATCTAACGAGCGCACAAACATTGCGAACTTATGCAATTCTTCTTCATCTGTAAACTGAATATTTCCAAGTATAACAGTATCTCTTATGCTTTTAGGCAAATTTTTAAAATATTCCGAATTTTCTAAGTTTAACATTCTAATCACCCTAATATTATAGTATTCATGAGTTAAAAATTAGTGTATAATCCACCCCATTTAACTATATTATTAGTTTCGCCGCTTGATTGGGGAATTATACATTTATCCGCAAAAAAGCCGCCTGTCAAAAATGAACAAGCGGCTTACCTATTATTACTAGAATATATCAAATAAATCTAAACCTCAATAGCATCATCAATAATTTCTTGAGGAACTACTGTTTCAAATATCGGGTCAAAATTAAAGTTTGAAGCATTGACGTTCATCTGTACATTTACAGATATTATCTCGCCTAAAAATTCTGTTGAAATGTCAACAACAAACTGAATTTCGGTAGATACTAAAAGCCCTGTTACTCTGTTGATACTAACTCTTAAATTTAAGCTTCTGATATCAATTGTCATATCTCTAATATCGCCTAAAATGCCTTCTAAGCCGCCTATTGCATCTATTAATTCTATAAAGATGTCGTTACTTATAAACACTTGACCTGAAACTACATAAGCAGCACCGACTTCTTCAAGTCTAAGTGTTCTATAAAATTCACGTGATAATTCAAGCGAAGCAAAAGCATCAAATTCCATCATAAGAGCTTCGATATCTTCTACTTGTGCAAGAAGCGAAGGTACTTTAAAAACCATGTCGTCAGCGGATAAATATAACCATTCGCCGTCGTCAAATCGATCAATAACCATGCTCTCACCTTCGTTAGTTGCTATCACGTGCGCATGAGAGAACATTTCACTCAGATCTATGCGAGTTGTTACTTCTGACTTTAAACTTAAGGTTTCCTCTTCGCCGTCATAAGTTTGAGTCATAGAAATTGTGCTAATCATATTGACACTCATTCTAAAATCTTCAACATCATCCGGCTTGTTGTTTTCTATAAGATAAGTGATTCTGTCAAGCTTTTCATTGCTTATCGCAGAAGCTGTTCTGGAAGGTGCATCCCAACCGACTGTCATATCAAATGTTTCAGCTAAAAAACGAAGGGGAACATATGTTAGATCGTTAAATAAAATAGGAGCTGCACCGGTTACCGGGAAATTAACGTCGTTTATGACAGCATCATATTCGCCAATCCAAAGCGTTGCTGTTGTTTCACCAAAAGTAATTGAAACTTGCTGATATGCCGGACTCCAGTCAAGTTGACCTATTCCGTCCTGATCAAGCAAATCAAAAAGAAAGCGAAGAGGCAAAAGCGTGCTTCCGTTGCTTATTACAGGCGGTGCTTCTGCATCAAAAACTACTCTTTCACCGTTAAAAATCAAGTTATAATTTTCGGTAGGTACAACATTTGCCATAACAATCGTTGCCATAAGCAATGAGCCTATTAAAGCAAGACCAAGAACAGCCGACAACTTTTTCAATATGTTCATTAAAAATCCTCCTTAGGGCATGTGGACACTACCTAAATGTCCATCTTTTGCGAATTTTGTGCCACTCCTCTCTAAAATAGTGGAGTGGCAACACGTCCCAGGCTGATTACCGAGGCGTGCCTAAGTAGTATACTACGATTTGTCAAGCAATACAATACCCTATTAATATAATTGCTATAATTCGTTATTGTAAATCTACTCGCTTTTTCAAGCAGTGTTCGATTATGAAAAATGCCGCAATGCTAAAAATAATTATTGACAAAGTAGATGCTATATCAATTGAGGTCATTATTGTTGGGAATTGACCCATATCTAACAGCAAATCACGCCATAAGTAATTGTCATGCAAGAAAAGCCTAAGAGTGGTAGTGTTTCCATCAACGTACTCAAACCAAACAAACCATAAATTTAAATTATTAAGCAGCGGACTTGCTATATGTGTTATGAAAAGCACTTCGGTAACTGAAAATACAATAAGGCAAGCAGCTCCAAGAGTCCAGCCAAATTTCTTGCCTCCGATTGAAACATTTGATGCTACTGCAAGCAGGTACAACACTAAAATTGCGTTTAGCACAAATAAATTAATGACAAATAGCGTAATTATCATATCCGTAAAAGCAGGCATACCAAAATTTGAATACCTCACTAAATTTCTTTCAAGCATAATGGCTCCAGAAATAAGTCCGATAAAAACCATAAAATTAAACCACATCATTGATGTTATGAGCTTTGAAATTATAAATTTATATCGCTTAACTGGAAGTGTCATCATAAAATAACCTTCGTTTGATAGCAAGTTTCTGCTGAAATTTTGATAAACAAGCACAACGCAGGCTATAAAAATGCTTATAAGTATAACAGGGAACAAAAACATTAATCCCATACCTGATAATACATCAAGATCAAGAACTCTCACAAGTATAGAAGCTAAAATCATGCCGCCTGCCATTATAAGAAACGGTCTTGAACCAAATTTAATGTCGTATTTAAGTAACTTTCCTAGCATTTGAATACCTCCCTAAACATTTGATCTATTGATTGACCAGACCTTGACCTCACGCTTTCCGCTTCCTCTGAAAGAATAATTTCGCCCTCTTTTAGAAAAACAGCATGATCGATTATCGTTTCAATATCGCTAATCAAGTGGGTCGATAACAGGATAGAGCTTTCGGAATCAAAGTTTGTAAGTATCGTGCTTATGATAAAGTCTCTTGCGGCAGGGTCAACTGCGGCTATTGGTTCGTCGAGTATATAAAGCTTTGCCCGTCGGCTCATAACAAGTGCTAACTGTAACTTTTCGTTCATGCCTTTTGACAATGATTTAATCTTTTTATTTTTATCAATCCCCATTGCATCGAGCATTTTTTCAGCCCTTATCATATCAAAATCGCTGTAAAAGTCTTGATACATTTTCATTGCATCTTTAACCATAAGCCATGTTGGCATAACGGGTCTATCCGGCAAGTAAGATACTAAAACAGATGTATCCGGCCCCGGCGGAGTTCCGTTAATTAAAGCACTTCCACTGTAATCAGACAACAAACCGGTTAATATTTTAATCATCGTTGTCTTTCCGCTGCCGTTAGGTCCAAGCAGCCCGATTATTTTACCCGATGGTATTGAAAGAGTTACATTTTTAAGTGCCTGATTAGCACCATATGATTTTGAAAGATTTTGTATATCTACAATATTCATAAAAAATCAGCCCTCCATATTTATCAAAAATTCTTTAAGTATTTCAAGTAAAGATTCTTTTGAAATACCCAGTTCTTTCATTTCGCTTACAAAAGTGCTTATTACCTTGTTAAGCTCTAAAGTTTTTAATTCTTCTACCAAGGAAGTGTCAGTCGTAACGCTTCGCCCTGTTGTTCGTTCGCTAAACAAATAACCTTCACGCTCCAGTTCTGAAAGTGCTTTTTGCATTGTGTTTGGATTAACGCCATAAAAAATTGCAAGTTCTCGCACAGATTCAATGCGCTCTCCTGGTTTTTTGATTCCGCTTGCAATCTGCTTTCTTATATTTGACATTATTTGCAAATAGATCGGTTGGTTTGCTTCAAACTTTAGACCCATAATTATTCACCTCCCCTGCTGTACTAGTTATGCATTGTATTAATTATATAGTACAATGATGCGGATGTCAATACTTTTTAAAATTTTTTGATTTATACTCGTATGCTCTCAAAACAGTAGCAGAAAAACGCAGAATTTTTTTCGCTAGACTAGGAAAAAGGTTCTTAGCGTACCCGAAGGTACGGTAAGGTTCTTTTGATATGTACCGCCAAGAAGGGCGCCGCCAAAGGCGGCTTTTGCGTAGCAAAAGTACTGAGACGTATAGCGGAAAAAAGACAAGTTTTTGTTACTGTTTTGAGGGGATACGAGTATATATTTCTCAAAGCCATACAAAAAGCGCAAGGTCAAAAATGACCGAGCGCTTTTGATATTGCCAAATATTACTTGCTTACTGCTCCATTTGTTTCCCCAAAAACCCGGCAGCAGTCATAGCTAGTTTTCCTTCTATTTCACCCATTTTCTTATCGTTAGAAAGAAACACTACAGCGCCAAGCACGTCGCCTTCAGACACTATTGGCGATATAAACTGGTGTTTATAGCTAGCTTCATCTTCATCTTCGAGTATTGGGATAAACCCCGGTTCGTTGCGTGAAGCTGATATTGTGTTGCGTAGAGCGATTGCTTTTTCTAGGGCAGCAGATATATGTTTTTCGTAAAAATCTTTCTTTGCTCCGCCTGAAACAGCAATAATGTGATCTTTATCAATGATGCATGTAATATGCCCTGAGTTTTGTGCCAAGCTTTCGGCATATTCTTTGGCGAACGCCCCAAGCTCACCAATCGGCGAATATTTTTTTAATATAATTTCGCCTTCCCTATCTGTAAATATTTCAAGCGGGTCGCCCTCTCGTATTCTTAGCGTGCGCCTAATTTCCTTAGGGATAACCACCCTTCCTAAATCATCAATGCGCCTGACTATTCCGGTTGCTTTCAAAAAAACTCCTCCTTAATGTAATGCTAAAGTCGTTGTTATGTCATAGGTTCAGCTATTTTAACTTTTATAAATTTAAAAATAACGAAAAGCTAAAACGCTATATATAATATTTATTTTTTTATACAAATAAATACAGAACTCCTTAAGAGGGGTTCTCTTCGATAGGTGTATTATTTGACAATAGAAGTATTTTTATGCAGGGATTTGAGATTGTTGTAATTATGCTCTAATTATGATATAATAACGCTATGAATGTGAATCAAGGGTTGAATAGAATCACTATCATTGCGGGCTTGATCCGCAATCTCATCAAAAAATCAATGTGCTTACAAGATTGCGGGTCAAGCCCGCAATGACAAAAGTTTATTTTTTAGCTCTTGATTGGCGTTATGAATCTACGGAGGTGTTCTCATGGTAATTAAACCATCTGCAGCAATAAGAAATAACTATCGTAAAGTGGCCGATTTTTGTATAGAATCAGGTCAGCCTGTCTTCCTTACTAATAACGGCGAAGGTGAGCTTGTTGTTATGTCCATTCATGCATGGCAGGAAGAAAGGCAGCGCATACAAATTGAAGAAGCTTTGCTTAGAATTGAAGCAGAGGAAAGAGCAGGGTTGTCTCATTATACTCCCATTGAAGAAGTTTTCGCTGAAATAGATGTTATCATCAAGGAAGCTAAGGAGAGAAAACAATGAAAGATAAGCAAAAAATATATAAAGTTAGCCTGAGTGATAATTCAAAACGAATGCTGATTGAACATATACTTTTCTTGTCAGAGATCAGTACGGACGCCGCTCAAAGGTTGAGAGACAAACTCTACAGAAGTTGTGAATCCTTATGCATTATGCCTCATAGATGCCCTAAATTTATTTCACACAAGACTGAAGAATCCTATCGACGTCTAATTGTAGGGAGACATCAAATCATCTTTTCAATTAACGAGGAAGAATGTGCTGTGAATATTCAATACATTTTAGATTCACGGCAAAACAACGATATTTAGCCGTATTACATCATATATTCATAGCTTGCATAAATACTGTCGCTTGAAAAGATGACCTTATCGTTTTCAGTAAATAAAAACTTTGCAGGACAAGCTGCACTTTCCTTTATCATCCTGCTCATTTTACCAAGTTGTGGTGCTGCAAGGCTGTGCGCATCACGTTGGTTTGCTTCTATTAGCAAGCGATATTTGCCTTGTTTAAGCTCAATTATATTATGTTCACATCTAATTATTTTTACACCTTTATAAGTGGCAAGCCGATATTCCTTCCCATCTAACCACACCACACAAATACATCCCCAAAAATTTAAACCATAAAATGGTATTTTTGCAACAGCTGCCATAATCGAACAATTTTCTTTAAAATCATTGCAATGGATCCATGTATAGCCTTCCGGGAATGAATAGCCACTGTCAGTCTCAATATAACCGACTCCGTCGTCAAAATTGAATATCTCGCCGTTTAACGTAATTTTACCATGAACTGCGTGTTTCATGCTGATAACTCCATGCCTGCATTCCATCGGGAAAAACTGAAACGGTCCCATAATATCGCCTTTAATGGGGCTCAAGTTTAGATATTTCAAGCTTCCTGCAAGTGAAATACCTTCGCTGTTAATGTTAAGTGAGATGCCTGAGTTAGAGAATGAACTGTTTCCGATGTGCAAAATATCGGTTTCTTTGTAATCGGATAGGCTATAAGGGATATTGTAAGCTGCCTTGTCTGTCAGAATTTGAATAAAGGCAGAGTCAGCTGCCCTGCCCGGGATTACAGCTAACGTCTTGCCTTTAGCCTGCTGTTTGTAATATGTGCCTTTAAATTTGAGCTTTATAGATAATACCTCCTACTCTTCAGGCGGATACATCATGATAGCGTGATTTTCTGCGACAAATTCATCAGAAATCATTTCTCCCCTCATGGTGCATTTCCGCCTATGTACAATATTATGACGCGTATAAGCGCCCCAATCTTCTTTATGAATGAGTGATTCTTTTTCGTAAAGTTCGTATTTGAATTTAGGGCGCAGGTTTGTTGTCCATGCAACTACTAAATGGTCATCTATAATAGATATTTCCAATTGAAAAGGTTGATCGGTATCGTTTCCCAACATCAAATCCTTATAATTGTAAAAGCATGTGGCATCACTGCCGTAAAATTTATCGGGTGTTGTGTCATAACTATGGCGATGGCGTTCAATAACTGTAAGGGGTGTATGCAATGCAGTCCAGTAAATCAAACCGGATAAATGGCACAATCCTCCGCCAATATCACTTGCAAAGCTGCCGTCACGTAATACAACTCCATGTACATACCCTTTGCGGGCAGTTGTATTACCTACCATTTTCCAAAATGAAAACACCTCGCCGGGCTTAACCGTTACACCATCTATTTTTTTCAAAGCAATGCGTAAGTTTATTATTTTATTTTGCTCTAAAACCGGGTCAACATCACGCAAATTTCTTAACAGCGGCGATTTAACAATAAAAAAATTATGCAAAAGCGGCAATTTTCTTATTTCAGAGATCCGCAAGTCGCTAAGAAACCAAAACATATGCCTTTTAAGCCTAAAGTAAGCTACGCCAATTTTTTGACGTAATGGATTTTTTTTCTTTGGTTTTATTATTGGACGATATATTGACATTTTATTCTCCTTTGAAGGTAATTTTTGATAATTATATCGCATATTTGTCTGTAACGTCAATATATGGTATTATTGAAAACAACGATGAGATATCTTACACATCCACGTATATATCATTCTTTAAAGAACAATAAAGTAAAATCATGAAGGAGCGAGGTAAAATCATGCTTAAATTTAATGGTGCATCAAACCCTTACCCATCTACAAGGAACACGATCTATGCCAAAAATGGCATGGTTGCGACGTCACAAGCTCTTGCCGCAGCAGCGGGCGAAGAGATTTTAAGAAAAGGCGGCAATGCTGTAGATGCGGCAATTGCTACTGCCGCTTGTTTGACAGTTGTTGAACCTACTTCAAACGGAATAGGTTCTGATGCCTTTGCAATTGTTTGGTTTAATGGTGAAATGTTTGGGCTTAATTCCTCCGGATGTGCGCCTAAAAGTATTAGCATTGAAGCTGTTAAAAATAAAGGGCATGAAACAATGCCAAAAACAGGTCTTATACCTGTAACAGTTCCCGGGGCTCCCGGGGCGTGGGCGGCGTTGTCAAAACGTTTCGGTAAGCTTACTCTTAGTGAATGTTTAAAGCCGGCTATCGACTATGCTGAGGGCGGCTATCCCGTCTCTCCCGTTCTCGGGGAAGGGTGGAAAATTGCTTATCAAACATTCAAAGATAGTTTAAAAGGCGATGAATTTGCCCCGTGGTTTGATACATTTGCCCCAAACAGCTGCGCACCCGAAATTGGGGAAGTCGTTAAGCTGCCATGGCATGGAGAGACTTTACGAGAAATCGGCGAGACTAATGCGGATTCCTTTTATAGCGGAAAGCTGGCAGACAAAATAGCTGAATTTTGTCAAAAACATGGCGGATATCTTACTAAAGAGGATTTGCAGGCGTTTAAGCCGGAATGGGTTAGTCCAATTTCTGCCAATTACCGTGGTTATGATGTTTGGGAAATTCCACCAAATGGACAAGGAATTGTAGCACTTATGGCACTTAACATTATGAACGGCTTTGAAATCAGCCATCGTGATGATGTGGAAACTTATCATAAACAGTTTGAGGCGATTAAAATTGCGTTTGCCGCCGGAAAACAATATGTGACTGATCCCGGGTTTATGAAAATCTCACCGGAGGAGATGTTAAGCGATGAATTTACCGCTAAAATGCGTGATAAAATCACTGATATTGCTTTAAATCCGGCAAATATTTCCCCAAACTCAGGAGGAACAGTTTATCTTGCAACCGCTGACAAAGAAGGTAATATGGTTTCGTTTATCCAAAGCAATTACATGGGTTTTGGTTCAGGAATTGTTATACCCGGCACGGGAATCGCCCTTCAAAACCGAGGCGCAGACTTTAGCCTTGACCCAAACCACATAAACCACCTTGCAGGCGGAAAAAGAACTTATCATACAATAATCCCGGGTTTTTTGACTAAAAACGGAACGCCGATAGGTCCTTTCGGCGTAATGGGCGGATATATGCAGCCTCAGGGGCATCTTCAAGTTATTATGAACAGCATAGACTTCCAAATGAACCCACAATCAGCACTTGATGCACCTCGCTGGCAGTGGATAAGCGGTAAAACCTTTGAAGTTGAAGGGCATTTCCCTAAATACATAGCTGAAGAGCTTGTGCGCCGCGGACATCAAATAAATATACCGCTTAGCCTCGTAAGCTTTGGTCGAGGTCAAATTATTTGGCGTAATCCGGAAAATGGGGTTCTAATGGGTGGATGCGAGTCGAGAGCAGATTCAGCTGTTGTAGGATTTTAAAGTCTGTTTCTTGAACGGTAATGGTGTTTATTTTGCACTTTTAGTGTAATGTTTTGGCAAACTTAATCCAATTGTTTAAAATATTTTTGAAAAATTGGATAATTATTCTTGAAAAAGCAAAGGCGAAGTGATAGTCTTAAATAGTGAGATTTTGAATGGCATTTGAGGGTAAAATAAGTATGAAAAAATACATAATATGATATATTGGGAAATAGCGAGTTATCTGTTAATTTCATCTGCTTTGGTTTGTACTATACGCTATTTTCACCGTTAACGATGATTCGACAGGGGGGGTGCGGCAAATTTGATTTATTTGATGCGTTCTGTTTCAACGGCAGGATTATGTTTGGCACTCTATACCCTTGCAATACAATGTACAACACGGTTTTGAGTTGGAAATTTTTATTCCTGCCTTTGTCAATAGCCCTTGCCTTACATTGGTAAGGCTGCGGTCTCTTTTCGTGGCAGGAATAAAAATTT